>Ga0209292_1000335_pt1 | contig 62988 bp, 46 predicted proteins | sample GOMGulsemesocosm_2_FD_184634 | JGI IMG/M metagenome (GOLD analysis project Ga0209292, IMG submission 184634) | Methane-oxidizing microbial communities from mesocosms in the Gulf of Mexico - GOM9C Gulf of Mexico (SPAdes) (version 2) | ecosystem: Environmental > Aquatic > Marine > Cold seeps... | reverse complement strand
ACCTAGCAGCTCTGTTAGCTGATGCTATACCACCACTACCGCCACCAATGGCAAGATAATCAAAATGTTGTGTCATAATTCTCTCAAAAAATTCATCTGTTTGTACTCAATATATATGCCCATTAAGGCCTGATTTCAAGTAGCATTTTATAAAGAAGGGGCAAGCGGCCTAAAAGCTTAGCTTTATTATTCGCCCGATACCTTGAAAAAAACCTAATTAAACATTACATATAAGGTATTCAAAGCTATTTAAGTGACCCTATGACCAATCCATTATTAGTATCGAGTGAACTACCTGCCTTTTCAAAAATCAAACCCGAGCATGTGAAACCTGCCGTTGAGCAAGCCATTACCGATTGCAAAAAAGTTATTGAACAAGTGCTCGCCGACAATGATGTATTTACATGGCAGAACTTAGTTATGCCAATAGATGATATTGACGATGTATTATCTAAGTTGTGGTCACCTGTTTCCCATATGAACTCAGTACTCAGTAGTGATGAATTACGTGATGCCTATGAGTCTTGCTTACCGATTTTATCTGAATATGGCACCTTTGTTGGCCAACACGAAGGTTTATATCAAGCTTACCTGAGTGTTAAAAATAGTAGCGACTTTTCAAAGCTTGATGTTGCTCAACAAAAAGTTATTACCAACGCACTACGCGATTTTAAATTATCAGGCATTGCGCTAAATGATGAAAACAAAAAACGTTACGGTGATATAGCGACGCGCTTATCTGAACTCAGTTCAAGTTTTAGTAATAACGTACTCGACGCGACTCATGCTTTTAGCGTAACAATCGAAAATAAAGATGAATTAACCGGTTTGCCTGAAAGCGCCTTAGCGGCGGCTCAAGAACTGGCAACATCGAAAGACAAACAAGGCTTTACCTTCACCTTAGATATTCCTAGTTACCTGCCGGTAATGATGTATTGCGACAATACGGACTTACGCGAACAACTGTATACCGCTTTTGTTACTCGTGCGTCAGACCAAGGCCCTAACGCTAATGATTTTGATAACAGCAGCATAATGAACGAGCTGTTAACGTTAAGACATGAATTAGCGAATTTACTCGATTTTGATAACTATGCTCAACACTCATTAGCGACCAAAATGGCAAACACCACTAGTGAAGTAATGGAGTTTCTTGAAAACTTAGCCATTAAATCACAACATCAGGGCCAGCAAGACTTCAAAGAGTTAAGTGACTTTGCCGCCAGTGAGTTCAAACAAACTAATTTACAAGCTTGGGATCTGGCTTATTACAGTGAAAAATTAAAACAAAGCCGTTACGCCATTTCTGACGAGCAGTTACGTCCTTACTTTCCAAAAGATAAGGTTGTCTCAGGTTTATTTGCCGTAGTACATAAGTTATTCGGCCTTTCCATCAAACAAAGAGATAACATTGATGTTTGGCATGACGATGTTAACTTTTATGACATAGTTGATAAAACAGGTAAAAAGCGAGGTAGTTTTTATTTAGATCTTTATGCTCGAGAGAAAAAGCGTGGCGGCGCTTGGATGGATGTTTGCGTAGGTCGTAGTGAAAAGTCTGATGGTACTATTCAACTTCCTGTTGCCTATTTAACCTGTAACTTTAACGGCCCTGTAGGCAATAATCCGGCATTATTTACGCATAATGAAGTAGTGACATTGTTTCATGAGTTTGGTCATGGCATTCACCATATGTTAAGCCAAATTAATGCCAGCAGTGTTGCCTGTATTAATGGTGTGCCTTGGGATGCCGTTGAGCTTCCTAGCCAATTTTTAGAAAACTGGTGCTGGCAACCAGAAGCTTTAGCCTTTATTTCAGGCCATTTTGAAACGGGTGAAGCTTTACCTCAAGCAATGTTAGATAAAATGCTGGCCGCCAAAAACTTTCAATCGGCTATGCAAATGTTACGTCAACTTGAATTCAGTATCTTCGATTTTACCATGCATGAAAGCTTTGATCCGAAAGCGGTGAACAATGAACAGCACATTCAACAAGTGCTCGATAAAGTTAGAACTCAGTATTCTGTGGTAAAAGCACCTGAGTTTAATCGTTTCCAACATGGCTTTAGCCACATCTTTGGTGGTGGCTATTCTGCGGGATATTACAGCTATAAATGGGCGGAAGTTCTTTCTGCTGATGCCTTTGGTTTATTTGAAGAGCAAGGTATCTTTAATGAAGAAACAGGACAATCATTCTTAACAAATATCCTAGAAAAAGGCGGTAGCGAAGAGCCGAGTGAATTATTCAAAAATTTCCGTGGCCGCGCCCCAGAAATTGATGCTTTACTGCGTCATTGTGGTATTGAGGCATAACCAAAGCTAAAAGCGCCTATAATACGTCATACACACCATGTATCAATCGTTTATGACGTGTTAATAATAACTAAGTTTTATAGATAAAATCTCTCTTCCCACTTTAATAGTGCTGGAATGAATCCCCTTATATAAAGACCATCCTAATTAAGTAACTATGACTCACGAATCTTTTAAATCACTATTTAAACGCGCTGCCCAAAGAAAAGGCGGCGTAAAAGCTTTAGAAACCTTGTTAGGAAAAAGAATACTCGGTAAAAAGTTACTCGATGATAATGCCGCACAACAAAGTATCGCTGAATTAAGTGATGACCGTATCCTTGCCGCTTTTACCAAACAAATATTTAAATCTGGCTTTGTTTGGCGCGTAGTCGAAAATAAATGGCCTGATTTTGAAGAGCATTTTTTTAATTTTAATATTGAAAAAATGTTGATGATGCCAGAAGAGATGCTAGAACGAAAAGCTGCAGACCCCAAAATTATTCGTAACTACAATAAAGTAAAAACGATTCAAGCTAATGCACAAATGATGTTTGATATCACTATGGATAAAAACATCAGTTTCGCGCAATTTATTAGTGATTGGCCAAGTGAAGATATCATAGGGCTATGGGCTTACCTTAAGAAGCACGGACAACGCTTAGGTGGTAATACTGGCCCGTATGCCTTGAGATTATTAGGTAAAGATACCTTTATTTTAAGCAGTGATGTTGAAGCTTATTTAAGAGCCCAACAGATCATTGATGGTGGCTTGCAAAGTAAAAAAAGCTTAACCGCTATTCAACTTTACTTTAACAATCTACAAAAAGAGAGCGGTTATAGCTTAACGCAATTAAGCCGTTTAATTGCGTTTGCAAGTGGTGATAATTATGTGCAGGTTGAGAAGTAAACTGCACATTATTTATTAACTAAGCACGACCATACTTATCTTCAAAACGAACAATATCATCTTCGCCTAAGTAACTACCGGATTGTACTTCAATCATCTCTAACGGTAGTTTCCCTGGATTTTCTAAAGCATGCACAGCGCCAACAGGGATATAAGCCGACTGATTCTCAGTTAATAGCACTGTTTTATCATCTATGGTCACTTTGGCAGTACCTGAAACGATAATCCAGTGCTCAGCTCTATGGTGATGCATTTGCACAGATAGTTTAGCGCCAGGTTTTACTGTTATACGTTTCACTTGAAAGCGCTCCCCCATATCGATACAGTCATACTTACCCCAAGGGCGATAGGCTTCACGATGCAATACCGCTTCATTACGCTTATCAGCTTTAAGCTGCTCAACAATTTTCTTAACTTCTTGTACTTGGTCTTTATTGGCAACTAATACCGCATCAGGCGTATCAATAATAACTAAGTTATCAACGCCAACAGTTGCAATGAGTTTATTTTGACTGTGAATGTAACTGTTAGTTGTCTGTTGGGCGATGACATCACCCTTTAATACATTTTTGTTTTCATCTTGCTCACATACTTCCCACAAAGCAGAATAAGAGCCAACATCACTCCAACCGGCATCAAGCGGAATAACAACAGCGGAATCAGTTTTTTCCATTACCGCATAATCAATTGACTCACTAGCACAAGCTAAAAAAGCAGCTTTATTTGGGCGAAGAAAATCAAGATCTTGCTCAACTCCTTTCATAGCTTGTTGGCAATTAGTTAAAATATCACCACGATGTTTGGCAAGCTCTTCTAAATAGCGTGAAGCTTTAAACAAGAACATACCGCTATTCCACAAATAATCACCCGAAGCTAAATAATCACTGGCAACTTGTGCGTTAGGTTTTTCTACAAATTGGGCAACATTGAAAGTATCTGAACTTTGCTCACAGCCTTTTTTAATATAACCATAACCCGTTTCTGCGTGCGTAGGAACAATACCAAAAGTAACTAACTTGCCTTGTTGAGCTGCAATACTTGCTTTATCAATAGCTTGGTGGAAAGCGGCTGTATCTTGAATAACATGGTCTGCTGCTAAGACTAATAACATAGCGTTTTCATATTTTTCTACAGCATTGATAGCTGCAAGTGCAACTGCAGGTGCGGTATTACGCCCCTCTGGCTCAAGTAAGATAGTGCTTTGCTCATGCGATAACTGTCTAACTTGCTCTGCGACTAAAAACCTATGCTCTTCATTACAAATAAACACAGGTTCATTACTGTTTTTAGGTAAACGCAGTAATGTATCTTGCAACATACTGGTATCATTAACTAATGGTAAAAACTGCTTTGGGAAAAGTGCGCGAGAAAGAGGCCAAAGGCGTGTACCATTTCCACCGCACATAATTGCAGGGAAAATTGATGCTGGTGAAGTTAATTTTGTGCTCATATTTATTCCATTGATGAGGTTGAGTTACACAATGCAACAATGCATTGTTATTGAGATTATGCAGTAAAGCTATTACTTCAAATACTTAGACATAATAGCAATAAATTTCATTTTAAAGTTTTTCAATTGGCACTCAAGACGTAAAATAAAATCATCTCGATAATAGCGCTTCATTTCTAATATATACTTTTCGTTAGATAATGATTTTTTGTATCGTGCATCACCCCCAAGAAAATCATAAGATTCAATCCCTTGTTGAATATAATATTGGATCGCTTCACTGTGTAAAGTCAGCCCTATTTTAACTTTATTATCTGCACTTTGTTGCAAAGCAGACAAGTAAAAATACACTTTATTGTTATAAACAAAATTAACTAAATAGCCCAGTTCAACTTCATCTAAAGTTAATACCGCAATTTGCACCATATTGTTGGTATTACTGAGGGCTATTGCCTTATGAAATCGTTCAAATATTGGGTTTGAAAAACCACTACCTTCGTTGGTATCCTGCCATTTATCAATATGAATACTGGCTAATTTAGGATATAACTCAACGAGTTTTTGAGGGTTTGAAAACACCTCAAAAATTAGCTGCCCTTGGCTTTGTAATATCTTTTTACTTCTGGTGATTTGAGTACGGGTATTTTTAGAAGGGACCTTATTTAAATAATCACCATTAAGGCGCGATAAGGAAGCTAGATAACCGTTAGCTTTAACGAGACTTGCTTCTAAAAAATGTAACTTGGTAAAAGAGTTGGTAAAACAAGCAAGCCTTTCAGAGGCCGACAAGCCTACAATGACTTCTTTAACAGACGGGTCAAAATCAGTTACAGCTTTAATCATTTGCTCTCGCACCGCTATAGAACAAGATTTATCTAACAAAAAATCATTATACTCAATCCACATTTGATCTTGTTGCTGAATACCTGTTCTATGCAACCACCATTGTTTTATTGAAAAACAGCCAAAGACTTTACGTGCTGTTTCAACAAAAAAACCTAAACCAACCACTTTGCCATCACGGTATGCTTCAATAAGGAATAATTTATCGGTTACGACATTGAGCCAATTACCTATCCATAACCAGGATAAAAAAACACTGCAATCAGAATCCCTTTCTAATTCAAGCCATTTCTCACCAAGCTGTTCCTTTTGGGTGATATCAAACGGTTTAACTGTTGTGACATATGTTTTTTTTATAGACATCAATGCTCTTTATTATTGAATTTTAAAGCTATTTTTTCATCTGAATACAATTCATGGAAAATATATTACCATTGCTAAATGTTATGAATGTTTAACTCAAAACTATTAATATATTGTTAATTGAGGTAATCATAATGGAAAAACAACCGATTATCTCCTTTATTTTTCGGGGGATTCCCCTGCGTTAAATGGAAATATATATTAGATTAGTTACCTCTCTTTCCGTTTAACTTCCCTCTAATTTTGAGTTATTGATAATAGCAACTCGACAACAGGGTTGGAATTGTAATAATAAGGTGATTAATAGGTTATCATATCTGTCAGTTACAAATTTAAGACAGCACAATATACTAGGACGTTAAATTGCCGAATAAAAAGAATGTTTCTTTTATTATCCCCCATAAAGGGCGAGAAGAGATGCTTATACAGACAGTCACCTCAATCCTCAATCAATGTGACGAACAAGCGACTTATGAAATTATCGTAGTGAGTCAGAATAAGTCCTCAATTGAACTATCAAAACTTGCTGAGCAACACAGTAACTTAAACATCTCCTTTCAAGACGATAGTTTGACAATTTCAGCTTTAAGAAACCTAGGCGCTAACCAATCTACAGGAGAGTATCTTGCTTTTTTAGATGCTGATGTATCACTCTCCTCGAACTGGTTAAATACCATGTTATCAACAATTTCAGAGCAAGATAACTGTGTATTAGCGAGTGCCGCACAAGAAAATAGTGAAAATGCCCCTCCTTTAGAAAAAATAAGAACGGCATTGAGTAATGCTGATTTAGACTGTAACGTGAGTTTTTTACCTGGACGAAATTTATTTTTATCTCGGAAAACATTTGAAAAGGTTAACGGCTTTCCTGAGCACTTAGTAACTTGTGAAGATTATTATTTTACCGACCAAGTAAATCAACTTGGTAACCTTTATTACACCTCTGCGGCAACTTATGTGCACTTAGGCGAAGATAAAAAATATAAAGAAATGTACAAAAAAGAAATTTGGCGAGGTCAGTCAAATTTACAATCAATTAGTGGCCGTGATATCCCTTTAAGAGAAATCCCAAGTTTCATTATCCCTATTGCCCTGCCTATCCTATTAATGATTTTTATAAGCGCCCTATTTACCAGCAATATCGAAATAGCAATGCTAGCTCTATTTTCTTTTCTGTTACCGATCGCGCTATACAGTTTAAGGTTATATAGATTGGTCCGAATGGAAGTCAACTTTTGGCGGGTACTTCAATTCTATGCAACCTACTTTCCAGCAAGAGTGGTTGGCACGGTAGGGGGATTATTCAAATCATTTTCAAGTTCAGGTGTTAAGTAGAACCAAACCCTTTTAAGTGAACTTATAGTTTTTTATATAAATTAAAACTGCCTTAATAAAGCTTTTTTTACTAAAGGTTTTCCCCCCGACTTTACCTTTATATAAATCACTAAACATCTTTAACGTAAAGTTAGCATTTAGAAAATAATTTAGTTTGTTAATTTCAGTTTGTGGGTGTTCAACTAATTTATCATAATTAATAGTTACACTAGGGAAATCACAGTCACTCAAATAGCGAATTATTCTATTATGTGAACTTCTTTCAGATATTTTAAGTGTTGAGTAACTAACAATTTGTCTTTTGTTCATCAAAGAAACCCATAAAGAAATGGGTTGTCGTGAAATAACAATATATTTAATATCATGATTTTGTAGTAATTCTCTCCAAAACCCTATTGTTATCCATAGCCTAGGGTCTTTCCATATCCACTTTCCATGCTGTTGGCAATAATTAATAAATTCAATAAACTCTTTAGTGTCTACTTCCTTGCTGCTTTTTTGAATACGCTCAAATAAGTCTGCGTCATACCATGATGATTCATTGAGCTCTATACCCAAGGTAGCAAGCAGTTGATCATTCAATTCGACCAATCTTTCATTTTCATATGTTTCATAATGCCCTGAAGCATTGGACTTAAAAATTGTTTTATCACCTAGCCAATATTCTTTTTGTGCAAGAAACCCAGTAACTACCGAGCTACCACTTAACCCTGTTGTTAAAACTACGATGTTACTTGTTGTCATGCTTTACCTTTTATTCTTTAAGGGTGATTTCTATCAAAAATGTTCGCTAGACAAATATATAATTGACCAGCCGTTCACTGTATTCATTCTCAACATAGTACTTTGAATAAACAAAACAATTTATAGTGCTATTTAATTCGCTCAGTGATTTAGCGTAAGAAACTTTAATTCCCTTTAAACTTCTCAACAGCATTAATTAAATCGGCCTCACTCAACACTGAAACTTTATTATTTATCACTAAAGCTTTAGCACCATCTCTTTGTCTAATACCTTTGTTAGTATTATTCTTTTTAATGACTATGTTGTTTGATTTTTCAAATCTAAATTCAATAGCATAAGGGTAAGTATGCTCTAAAAAGATAATGTTATTTTCAACAAGAGTATTTGGACTATCTTCGAGGATGATCCCGACGTCTGAAAATTTATGTTTGTTATTAGCATGGTAAATAATGTTGCTTTGAATAATACCGCCAAAATTTGAGTGGTAGATATAGTTTTCCTTATACATCCTCATCCCAAGACCTATACCTCGATCAGAGTTAATGATTAGGTTGTTTTTGACTATATTATTGAAAGTATCATTCCACAAGTGAATAGCATGCTCTGCCATGTACTGACTTGGACTGGCAATGTTTTCAAATATATTATTTTTAATTACCCAGTTTCGAATGCCATGGGCGTCAATACCTCCAATATAGTAATTTGGACCAATGCCTTGAGTATAGCGAAAAAAACAGTTTTCAATTATGCCTTCATTGGAGAATTTATCTATGTGCTTTCTAGAATAAGTGACCTTAATTAATTGTTCATAGCCATCTTGTAGAATAGCATTTCTAATCCTTGGCTTTCGAGCACCACTCTCACCTGCTATTTTAATAAGGTGATTACCAGCTTGCTCAAGAGTCAAACCATCTAACACAAAATTTGGGGCTGCTATACGTAATAAGTTATCTACCCCCTTGGTGTCTTTCATACCATTGCCACGCAAAATCGTATTAGATGGATTAGCTGATTTTGATAGAAACATTAAGTTTGGTGTAGTAATATTTAATGTGCGCTTTAAGTGATAAATACCCTCATTAAATATAATTGCGTTATAGCCTTGCTCATTCTTAATGGTATTTATGGCTTGGTAAACTTGTTTGATATTATTAACCGTGTAGGTTTTATAATGAGCAGGGACACTTGTTTGAGGTTGTAATTTAGCTTGAAAAATTTCGTTAGTGTTAATTGTAACGGCATTAGCAAGGGCGCCATAAAATAGATGAATAATAAAAAAAAATATGTATTTATTCATCTAGCTTCTTAATAACTTTGGCAGGGTTACCTGCAACAATAGAATAATCAGGCACATCATTAATGACCACAGCCCCTGCTGCGACTACGCAATGATTACCTACATTAGCCATAATAAGTGCTGCATTACCAATCCAAGAGCCGCTACCAATCGTTATTTTTTCAAACGTTCCGCCTTGATCTTTTATTGGTTTAGATAAATCATCAAAGTTGTGCTGCCCTTTACCACTCATGATATGCACACCACTACCAAGCAGGGTATCTCGGCCAATTTTACATTTACCAATATTACATTGTGGGCCAATATATACACCAGATTCAATTTGAATATCGCGTTGAGATAATAAAACCAGAAAAGAAATTACCGCATCGGGAGCGCACACAGTCAGTGTAAATCGGTAAAACCCAGCTCTAAGGTACACACCAAGCTTGCCCGGAATAAGACATAAGAATTGACTGAAACCTGATAACAAGGCATCACCTTTCAAAACCTGATTAAAAATAAAGTAAAGTAATGTTATTGGAGCCATAACAACGGCTGCAATAGTAAATATAAGATTCTTAATTAATACCCTCAAAATAACTTTCGCCTTAATCTATAAGCTCATGGTCAATTAACCTGAATGTAGCTCGTACTTTAATATGTATAATGTAATTTGTTAGCATAATTTCTAACTTACAACCGGTCATTCAACACTTCATCTAATACTTGTAACTTACCTTGCCAAGAATAATGTTCATGAATTAACGATAATGCATTTTGCTTAATTGTAGAACGAAACACTTTGTCTCTTTCTAGTTTTTCTACCGCGCTCAAAAACTCAACTTCATTATTAGCAATGAGTATATGTTCATCTTGAACACAATCTATGCCCTCTGCTCCCATAGATGTTGATATAACAGGTAATCCACACGCAAAAGCTTGCAGTACTTTATTTTGTACGCCACGAGCGATTCTAAACGGTGCAACAAAATAATCCGCTTGATGGTAATACGGTAATATATCATCAACAAAACCAGTTACTTCAACACCAGTAATATTTACTAACCCTTTTACCGCCGAGCTTGGGTTCATGCCAGCAATAATAAAACGTGCTTTAGGATAGATTTTAATAACGTTACCCCAAATACTTTCAACAAACCAAACCACAGCATCTATATTAGGCTTGTAATCCATCACACCAGTAAATATAAAAACCGGCGATTCATTTTCAGGCGACTTATCTACAGGAACAAAAAGCTCTGTATCCATACCATTGCCCATGGTTAATACTTCACCAATACTGCCCTTACCTACTCCATTATGTTGCGATTTAAACAACTCAACCTCAGCATCAGCAATAAAAAAGCTAGTGTCAAAATAATTAGTTGTTTGTTGTTCATAACGACTTAACAGTTTGGCTTCTCGTTGATAAACCCATTTCATTGGCCAACTTGAGCTATCGGCATATTGGCGCCATTTATCTGAATCTAAATCCATAAAATCCATTAATAGCAAAGGCTTTCTTTTTAGACCGCTTAACACTTTGCTTTTATAAATATACTCTGCCATGGCAGAACTAGTACAAATAACAACATCAAAACATTCTTCTTGTAATAAACAATCAAATTTACTTTGTAACTCGTTAACATAAAAATTTGCTACGCTTAATGCTTGTCCTTTCAATAGTCCCTTAAGTAATCTAAGAGGCTTTACTGTTAATGCATGATTGCTAATATTCTCGCAATATTTATCCGCTAACTCTTTAAAATAATCAACATCTTCACGTTGCTCTATAGGAGCACAAACACTTATTTTATGTTTTTTCTCTGCAAGGTGTTTTAATTGGTTAAAGGTACGTATCTTTTCACCTTTATTTGGCGGAAAAGGAACGCGTTGAGCGAGAAAAAGAATATTCACTATATTTGGTACCTAGTTTTTATTATGGGTTATATGTTTGTAATAAATGATATATTGTTTTTCATTGAAAAAGCAGGATAATTTTTGTGGTATTGTAAAATAGCCCCCAGATCTATAACCTCGATTTATATTTATTTGGGTATATAATGTTTACTGACTAAAACTGAATAAGCGCTTAGTTTGTCGTATAAACCGCTTATTTCATGGTATATTGAAAATAATTAATGAAAGTAATCTTTATAATGAATAAAAGCTTAGACGTTAATATCTCTTATTGTTTATCTATCGCTCTTTGTTTTATGTTACTTGGATGTCAAACCTCCGAAAGTGATGATGTTACGGATCCAGTTCCCATTACTATCAATCTCGTGAATAAAGCACCTTTAGTCAGTGCCGGTCCTGATTTTGAAGAGTATGAGGGAAGTACGGTAACTCTTTTCGGAGAGGTGAGTGATACGGACGGAGAAATATTATCGACTTTATGGAAGCAACTTGAAGGCTTAAATGTAGAAATAAATGATGTTTATTCAGTTAATACAACTTTTATTGCTCCTCTCTTATCGTTAAAAGAAACTCAAATATTAGTTTTTGAATTAACGGTTACCGATAATTTAAATGCTGTAAACACTGATTTAGTTTCCATTACTATCAATCCCACGAACGAATCACCTTTAGTCAATGCTGGTCCTGATTTTGAAGAGTATGAGGGAAGTACAGTAAACCTTTTCGGAGAGGTGAGTGATACGGACGGAGAAATTTTATCGACTTTCTGGAAGCAGCTTGAAGGCATAAATGCAGAAATACAAGATGCTTCTTCAGTTAATACAACTTTTATCGCTCCTCTATTATCGTTAAAAGAAGCTCAAATATTGGTTTTTGAATTAACGGTTACCGATAATTTAGATGCTGTAAATACAGATTTAGTTTCCATTACTATAAAACCAATTGGTGAACTCCCCATTGCAAAAGCCGGTGAAGATCAAGTACTAGCACCTAATTCAGAAGTAACCTTAGATTGTAGTCAAAGTTACCATCCTCAAGGAGAGCAGTTCAGTGCTTCATGGTTACAAATTTCTGGTAGTTCTATTTCACTTGCTGATAACCCTAGTTGCTTGATAACCTTTAATTTACCGAATACAGCAGAAGTTTTTGAGTTTGCTTTAACGGTTACCGATGACAAAGGGCAAAACAGTAGCGACACTATAAGCATTACATCGACCCCAACCAAACTCCCATTATTGACAATCAATAATCTTAAATATCAAGGTGCATTTAGACTTCCAACAGACACTTTTGGAGAATCGAGTCTTAATTATGCCTCTGCGGTAATGACTTATAATGACATTAATCATTCTTTATTTATCGTTGGACATGATAGAGAACAAGGTGTCGCTGAGTTCTTAATACCTGAGGTTGTAAATTCGACAAATGTAGATGAACTTTACATTGCAGACGCACCAAAGCAGGGTTTTACTACAATACTTAATAGAACAGAAGATGGAAACCCAGACAATCTCGATAAGATTACAGGGATGTCACTAATAGACAATAAGCTTGTTGTTAATGCAGTCACTTACTATGACGCGGCAGCAGATAACAAAAATACAACACTTATAGTAGAAGAACCTCTGAATTTATTGACCAGTGAAATTAGCGGCTATTATTCGGTACAAGGAGCTGCGCATGCAGCTGGTTGGATTTCAGATATACCGCAAGAGTGGCGACTCTTTTTAGGTGAGAAGTTGATGGGATATGCGAGTAATGGACCTATCAATACCCGGTGGAGTATTGGACCGAGTGCTTTTCTATTTAAATTTGAAGATATTATTAGTAACTTAGATAAAGAAATACCAACGACAAGCATTCTCGACTTCAGCATAGCAACACCTTTGCATACCGACCGTTTTAATGATATTGGCGACAATAACCTTTGGACACACATGTCTAGGGGACAATATGGTTTTGTAGTTCCTAATACAAAAACATATGCTGTATTTGGCTCTTCTGGTGGGCATAATAGCGGTATAGGTTATAAAATAACTCAAAACAATGGCAATAAATGTGGAGGCTATTGCCCTTACGATGAAAATGATGATAACGAAGCCTACTACTGGCTATGGAATGTTTCGGATTTGATTGCTGTAAAGAGAGGTGAAAAAAAACCCTCCGATATTCTACCTTATGAATATGGTGTATTTCCTGTTCCTTTTCAAAAAAATGAATGGGAAGGGGTAAATGAAAATCATGGTATTGCAGGGGGAAGTTACGATGCAAAAACAGGCAAGTTATACTTGTCGCTAAGTAAGGCAGATCGAAATAGTAAATATACTAATGCCCCAATAATAATTACTTTTGATATTGTACCTGATTGAATTGTGCTTTACTTGACTTGATAGACCAACATAAGGTGAGCGGGTTCATAAATATTTTGCTTAACATCTGCATTTCTCAGCAATATGTATAACAATCCCGTCTTAGAATTAAAATCAGCTCCAATTATGGCGTTGAATTTTTTAGTTTGCTGAAAAGGGAGAGTTAGTTTGTCAAATTTTGTTGGTTTTATTTCGTTTGGCATTATTCGCTTGTTTTTAACCTTAAGCATATCGTCAGTACTGTATATCCAATAGTGATTGTAGTAATCAGCAGGATCATAGGCACAGGGGCCTCCACACCTATTTCCATTATACTGTATCGCTTTATAGCCTATACCACTTTCATGCCCTCCAGAAGAGCCTAAAATTAAATATGATGAAGTGTTTGGAATAATAAATCCATATACGGCTGAAGACATTTGCGTCCAGACGTTATTTTTTCTATTTTTGTTATAGAAATCACTATGTAATTTTTGGTCTAGTGAGTAATCAATTAAAGGAATAGTTGGTATGATTCCAATAGGAATGTTAACGCCGGTGAGTTCATCTAAATAAGTAGAGAAAGCTGATGGCCCTACACTGAGCCTAGTGTTAATTGGGTAGCTACTTGAATTTCCTACAATATACGTGCCTTGAAATTCACTGATAAACTCTAACGGTATTTTAGAGATCCACCCCGATGCATGCGCATTACCTTGTAATGTATAAAAACCATCAACTTTTGTTGTTTTTAGCTGGTTTGGTGAACGAAGAATAAATGTAGTGTGGGTATTATCTGCGGGAGCATCATAATACTCCATTGCATTTACAATGAGCTCCTCTTCAATAATATCCATTCCTGTAATCAAGTCGATTTTTTGAGGGTTAATTAGTTTTTTATCTAGAAAATTAACAAAAGGTTGAACTGGCTCTGCAAAACCCAAATCATCTATTGATTCACTATTTACAATCATAGGGATACTAAATTCAGCAATTCCATTATACCTAGCATGACCTGCAACATAAAAACTATTATTTTGACCATTTAGGGTGAATGCACCCGGCGCATGAGCTATTTTTGATTCGCCAAAATCACCTAAGCGTAAGCGAAAAGCACCTTGATAATTAAATGTTATTAAGCCAATTGAAAAGTCATATGACATTGAGGCAAGTGTCGTGTTTTTCTTGTGTGAAGATGAAGTTTTTTCACAACCACATATAAATATTGATAGCGTAACAAGTAAAGTAACTTTTAATGAGCGCAAACTAATTAGCCTTTTAAAATATAAAGTAGATATAATATACGCTTTAATTATATCGAGTTATTTTAATTATGTTTAATAAATTATTTCTAGGCTTCGTAATTGTTGTCTTTATAGTGGTTCAATTTATTTATATGTCCAAATATATTGACAGTAGTATTGAGGAAAAATGGTCGGTTGAAGTTCAAAACTATTCAGGTGGCCTTTTAAATAGGCTCAAAGAAAACGAACAACGTCTTATTGATAACATTAAAGAGAGTGCAGCTCTTCTTGGTAAATCTCATGATAATTTTAATTCTATTGAAGCTTTGGTTAATCAATCTCAAAAAACTTTAAATATTGTCAAAGTAGATTCAGGTAGTGTAAAAATAAGCAGTGATATTCACCCCAATATATTAAGTCCTGCGGGTTGTGAAGCGAATAGAGGAATTAACAAGCAGTTTATTAAGTTTAAAGGTATTTTTGAAAAACCACCTACTGTATTACTGTCATTTTCGCTTATCGATTTCGGTCATGGTAAGGACCATCGAATAAAGTCAGAAATATTTAATGTTACGAATAAGGGTTTCGAGATCGACTTATTAACTTGGTGTGATACTACCATGTCTCAAGCAAGCTTAAACTGGGTTGCAATAGGATGGTAATAGTTATTAACCCCTTTAGCTAAATTAATTACTCTCTCTGTTTATTAGTACTTTTTTATAAGCATTACGTATTGTTACTATGGAAGGTTTTTCTATATATTTAGTTGTCAGATAAGCCAAAGATATAGAAACACAAGTTGCTATAATAACAGATACAATAGGCTCAAAATTATGTTTATAAAGCTCATTTATAATTACATAACCTATATTTTGGTGGAGTAAATATAATGAATACGATATACCACCTAAAAATACAAATGGTTTAACCGATAAAAATTTTAATCTCCCAGAAATTGCAAAGTAAAAAAACACGTAAAAAAAGAAGCTAATTAAAAATACTTTCAAAGGGAATACAAAGTATGTCGATAGCAAACACATAACTAAAATGAAATATGTTAAACCATTCCCTAAACGATTGATTATTTTATAAAAACATATTCCTGCTAAGAAGTATGATAAGTGTGGAATAATAAAGATATCATTCATCAAATGGGATACTTCAATAACTTTTTGAGATTGCATAATTGAAATTATAATTATTGGGCTAAACAGGTACTCCGTATATTTTAATTGGCCAGTAATAAAAAATACAAATATCCAAAAATAAAAAGTAAGCTCTACAGTTAAAGTCCAGTACACGGGATCAATGTGACGAATACCGAAATACTGGTGAAACATAAAACAATTCATAATCGCTTGATATATAGTAACTTCTCTTTCTGGCAACCCCCAAATGAATATAATGGAAAAGGAGAGTACTGCAGAAAACCAAAATGTAGGATACAGTCTAGAAAAACGTGAAACGATGAAATCCATTGGTTTTTTTACTCTATTTAGAGTCCAATAAATAACATAACCACTAACCATAAAGAAAAGCTGTACGCCGTATTGCCCTTCTTTAGACCAGTTTACTAGTAACCCCTCATGCCCATAGATACCATCATAACGGTAAAAATAGTGAAATAATACAACTGCTAATGCCGCAATCCCTCGAATAGCATCTAATTCAAGTAGTCTATTTTTATCCATTTGATTTTGAGTCTTTTAAAATGATGAGTGAATGTAAAATAAACGATAGAGTTAGTTACTTTTTTTTTCTTTCAACTCTGTCTCTACAAGCTTAGTTGTCGCAATAGTCAAACCAAACAAAAGCCAAATTAGATCATTGAAAGCCAATGAATAGAAAGAACCACCAAGAATAAAAACAGTTATACTGCAAATTATTGCATTGCATAATTGCCTATAAAAAAGTGGGTTTTCAAGTTTGTTGTAATTACTTTCTATTGATACTAATCTACGAATGTGAAAAAGCCTTCGATAAGTTGTAATGAGTATAAGCACCCAACAAATTAAACCTAAATAACCTGTTTCAGATAAAATTTGAAAATGTGTACTGTGTACATCGCGGTAGTGACCATACTTTTTTTCAATATCATAAACTTCATAATATTCAGGATAACAAGCAAAACCGACTCCTAATGGGTTGTCTGCAACCATTCGTTTAGCAACATCCCAAAAGTAAGGACGGGATGCCGCAGAAGCATCTAACTCTTCACTTTCAACAAATGCACTACTTATCCTCTCCTGATAGCCCTCAGGGATTGGTACTACCGTAATAGCTAGAAGTAAAATGGGGGTTAAAAGTAAGGTTTTTTTTGCTTTGTTATTATTTAGTAAAAAAAATAATATCAAGCCCAAAAATGTTGCTATTGCGGAAGCCCTAGACTCTAAAGTAATGATATTTAATAAAGAACCGAAGGCTATGATGGCTATACCAGCCCTCAACAGTAAATACCTTTTACCGAGAAACTTAGGAACTAATGATAGGGTTGCTTTGTTGTAGGTTTGCTGAAAAAGAAAAAACATGAGGAATAATACCAGTGCAGTGCCCATGGCGTAAGCATTACTGCCAGTTAAAAAACCTCCTAGGTTGTTATCTCCATACCGAGATCCCCCCCTAATTATAGCAAACCAACCTGACTTCCCTGAGAAGTATCCTACTGATAAAGAAACCATTATAAGCAAATACAAAAGATTAAGCTTAGATGTAATCGTTTTTACCGATAATAAAACTACCAAGGTAAGAATAAAGAGATATTTAATCGGTTCCCGTAAACCAACTATATTAGAACAACCATTAACTAAACTTGCTAATACGCCAAGAGAAAACCAAATCAGAATGGTAACCGCAATTGCATCCTTCACTTCAGGGTAGACTTTTCTCAAAAAAGAACCGCATACAAATATTGCGGTTGCCATTAATGGAAGATGTAAGCTAGAAAGATCCATCCATAAATAATCTTGGGGCCTGAAAATAGAAAACCACCAATAGGTAAGCATTGCCGCAAGGTTACTTCTTAATGCTAGAGATAAAAAGAATACTATTGCAGTAAGTACGACTAAATTTTTCATTATCTATGTTTCATTCAAAAGAGAAGATAGGCTAGCTAAAAGGGCGGCTTCTGTTTTACTTACAATAAGCCCATTAATATTCACAATTTCACTTTTTTTAAACTCATTAGAAATTTGAGCTCTTAATAAAGTTTGGTCGTTAATAACGCTTCTTGATAATTCATTAATAAATTGAATAGGACAGCATTTCTCTGACTTTTCCCAAATTATTTGAGCTTCTTTAAGTTCATTTAGAGCAGAGTTGTCATAGCTTATTATGCCTGCTTTAGCGTCAGTTTGGTAAGCGAGCAATAAGGGGAGGCTCGCAATTATTTTTAAGGCTTTTCGTCTATCCATGTTCTGCATTACTCTTCTCCTTAAATAGAAAATTTGATAACCTGATAGCTAAGGCAACAATAGTAAGTGTTGGTGGAACATGCCCCCCGGTTGGAAATACAGATGACCCTGCAATAAACAAATTAGCGGTGCCAAACACAAGTGAATTTTTATCTACCACACCATCACTTTCAGAGTTACTCATTCGAGTAGTCCCCATATGATGATTACTGAAACCCAATTGATCCGACCACATCCTGTCACTTCTTTCTCTCAACTGCTTTAACCTCCCCAAATTGATAGCACCAACTTCGTTTGCAACAATATCAAGTGTTTTCCACACTCGATTTTTATCAGCTTGTGAAATATGAAAATCCATGAGTATTTTTTTCAACCCTAACCTATCCTTTGTACTACCTAAGTAGACCCTATTATTTCTATCCGGTGTTTGTTCCATCATCATAGGAAGTTGAAAGCCACCGACTTTGTCTGCGCTATCAAATAATCGTTGGTCATATTTTTTTCGAGAAACCCCTTCAATTACCATCCCAAGATCAGATAACACATTATATAGGTGACTACCAAAATTATCAGGCAACTCGCCATCAGAAAGAGAGTTTTTGAGTATGTGAGAAGACGAAATTCCGTCTGACATAATAAAGTTACTCGCTGGTATTAAAGGTATTCTCAAATTAGTCGTTTGGTGAAGTGCCAACTGATTCGGTGACAACTCCATATATGCCTGTACAAATTTAGTGCTTTGATTATTGAATTTATAAAAGTCAAAGATAGAATCATCTTCTACAAATAACTGAGCAGCTTTAGGGGTTGGGTGCTCCATAAAGTAACGTCCTACGTTTCCGTTTTGGTTACCTAGCTTATTTTTAAACTTTTCATTAAAAATAAGCATCATACGTGCATTTTCAATCCCGCCTAGACACAGAATAAATATACTTGCTTGAATGTTCCCTTTTTTACCATTATTTGATTGTACAAAAGCGGTTGATATTTTTTTTGTTTCTAAATTAAAATCAATATCAACTAGGTTTGCATTTTTATAGATAATAACATTATCATCTTGAATTAATTTCTTTCCATGTTCATCATAAAATCGCACTGGTGGGATAGATAATTTAGCTATTTTTGTTTGCATTTTTTTTGAATTTAGCAATAAATCTGAAGAACCCAATCTATTAGACCACTGCGTTGTACTGTATCCATCACTATCAACCCCACAGTAATTTTGTGCCTTCACATAGTAAGGCTTTAATTCATCAAATTTAATTGGCCAGCCACTATTTGGAATCCAATCCCTGTGTTCAAAATCAATAGGGCTTAATGGTGATGTATTATTCTCCCAATGATTACTAGTACCACCTAAAAATCGTAATCGAGAAAAAGCAGGACTTGGGCCTAATGATGGTGCTTCTTGCGGTTTATAAAGCTCTTGGGCCTCTGGAGTGTAGTTTTCTGTGCCAGACTCTATAACAATTATTTTATTAAATCTCTCTTTAAGCTCAGAGGCTAAAACAATACCTGCTACCCCTCCCCCCAATATACATATATCAGCTTCATCAGAAAAAAGGTTTGTCATATCATTAGCATTGTTTATCATTGGTAATCCGTTAATTTATAGTTCTGCCGCTACTTTACTAGGTATATTATCGCTTTAGTGGTACTGCTTGAGCAACTAATACTTGATAAATAACAGCTACTTGTTAGTTTTTTTTTAACTCACAATAGAACTCTCAGTTTTGTTTACTGATTTCAATAAGCCGTTTAAAAGTATGGTTTGGCAACATTTCGTGTCCTCCATCAAAGATGGTAATAGATATATTCCTAGATTTTTTTTGATAAATCACTGCTCGGTTGTCAATTTTTTTATAGTTATAATTACCTTTAAAGGCACGTGTTAACAAGTTTATAATAGTACTTGAATCAATCCTACTTTCGCTCTCGCCTAATGCTGATACAATGTGATTAAAAAATAATAACGAATGTGAAATTGGCACACTACCTTCACCAGTATGTCCATCATTTATGCCAGCATAAATCTCCAGCAGTCCATTACTTCTTGTTGGTACGTCCCAATAGATTGGTGAACGTTTTTTTGAAGAAATGTCATCTAGTTTACCCTCATCAATAGAAGATGTGCATGCCAATATATTATTAGCATACTCCTCATTTAACATTGATTTGGATTGATAATACCAATCAGTTAAGTTACTTATTGGTACCCATGATAGAAAAGCTTTTATATCATGCTTTGTTTTAAGGTATGAACCTAGAGTTGCGTAGCCCCCACCAGATACTCCTACGATAAATATATTTTTATAATCAACAGTAGCATTATTAAATGCGTACCCAATAGCATCGTCAATATCTGTAGTTACCAATGAGCTTAAACAAGCACCTTTCGTCCAATTGGGGCCTCGAAAATTTGGATGTATATAATTCCAATTATATTTCAGCGCTAGTTCTGCCAAGGGATCTGCTTGTGAATAGTCACCAGACCATGTATGTAGGCTCACCAATAAAGGCTTTTTTTCAGATGAAGACAAGAAGTAAGCATCTTGTAAACTACCGTCTTCACTTGAAACAATTTTTATATGTTTGAATGCGGATCTCCATTTTTTTTGCTCTTCATACGAAGTAGTAAATATCACACTTTTTAATTTCGGTGAAAATATAGTAATTATGATTAAAAGACATAATATTATGAAGAGGATAAGAAAGAACTTTTTTTCAAAAAACATTCTTAGCATATTTATTATTTTGTAGACGAGTAAGAGGAGATTTAATCATACTTTAGCTAGGGGGAAGAGTAAATTTAGTGTTAATATATTTTAAAAAATATGCTCTCCTAGCTTATTTACATCTGGATAGCGTTAATTGATCAGTTCACTTATTATAAAGTAGCTTACTCAGAGATAAGTAGTGACTATTGAAAACTATTTCAGATAATCAACCAATAATTGAAAAAGATATGAATAAAATATTTAATTACGTAAAGCTAGTAATATTAACTTTGTTGCCGGAAAAATTTTTAGTTGTCCGTAGGTACAAAAAAGAGTTTGGAGTAATACCAAACCTAAGAGAGCCTTCATTATTCACAGAAAAAATTCAATGGTTGAAGTTATATGATAAAAACCCACTTAAAACGCATTGCACAGATAAATTAACAGTAAGAAAATATATTAAAGATAAGGTAGGTGAAAAGTATCTAATACCTCTTATTTATAATACAGATAATGTTAACGAAATTTGTACTAAAAATTTACCTGACTTTCCCGTGATTGTAAAACCAAACCATGATAGTGGTGGTGGTTTTGTTCTGATGGATAGCATTAACAATGACTTTGTTAGCTTAAGATTGGAGCTGTCTGAAAGGTTACGTCGAAACTATTATCATTATAGTGGAGAGTGGGAATACAAGGCTATTGCTCCATGCTTGGTTATAGAGAAGTTCTTGACCGATGATAGAGGGGGATTACTTAACGATTACAAAATACATTGCTTCAATGGTAAGCCATTGTTTATCCAAACAATTTTTAACAGAGAGTCGGATGCAATCGAAACTTGGTACAATACAAGCTGGGAAAAGCAGGATTTTTATTATTTTTCTAATAAAAATTCGAATATTAATAAGCCAAGTAATTTGGAGGAAATGTTAGAAGTTGCAAGAAAACTTTCCGAAGAATTTTTGTATGTTCGTGTTGATTTATATTCGTTTGAAAATAACGTTTATTTCGGTGAACTAACGTTTCATCCATATTGTGGGGTTATGAAGTGGACGCCACAGGAAATGGATCTTGAATTAGGAAAATTGTTATCCTTAAAGTAATGTGAAGATATTAACATTTAGTTTTATTGTGCTATCTCATTAATTCAGAATGGAAAATCATGAGCAGGAAACAATTGATAATTGGAAATGTATTGTTGAAAAGCAATAGCCTGTTGTTTAACACTACAGAGGCTTTGCTATCAACTCAATCTAAACTATAAATATTTTTATTTAATTAAACCGATGATTTATAAAAAGTTATACTTAAGATAATGTTAAGTCCTCAGATTTCCAACATGTTTACCCTTATCAATTTCTAATGATGTTCTTCTTTTGTTATTCTTTAATGAAAATGGTTTTTCGACCCATATAAATAAAAAAAATGAAGGTATTAGAGTTGCCAAGAAAAGCAAGGGCATTCCAATCCAAAAAATTGCTTCGAACTGTTTATTCGGCTCCATAACTAAGCCTATGAACATGAAACAAGCCTTTAATGTTAATCCATGCATAAGATAATATGAATAACTCATATTCCCTAGCCATCTTATAGGGGATATGTTTAACCAAATCGCAGAGCCATTGTTTTTAGAAAAAGCCTCTAAACACACCATAAAAAATAAAATAAAAAGTGTTCCTACTTGCATTACATTGGTTAATGCTAAATACGGAGAAAATGAATATAAAGTCAACGTTATGATTAAAGAAATAGTTCCTAAATGTTTAGGTGGGTTAATTAGTTTATTTTCAAACACTTCGTGTAAAAGTATTCCTGAAATAAACATCAATAATCGATCAGGTCCACCATAGATTTCAAAATAAAAAAAACCAAGTATCGATATTCCAAACCAAAAAATTATTCGTTGTTTTACTGTCCATTTCCTTAAGTTTAGAAGTGCAATAATTAAGGGAATAAATAAGTAATAAAAAAATTCATAACTTAATGACCAAGCTACAGTAATCATTGGTTTTATATCAAACAAGCCAGGTAATAATAGTAAATTTTGAATGATATAAAGCCCACCATCCAAAAGATCATTAGGAATCTTGTTTTCGTTTGGAAATATAAAAGATAAACATAAGTAAATTAAAAATATAATAAAAAATGTAGGGTATATCCTAACAATGCGGCGCAGTAAATATTGAAAGAAATCTGTTTTATTTTTTCTTATTAATGTTCCATATATTAAAAAACCACTCAATACAAAAAACAAATCCACACCTACCTGACCTAGCCTATGTATAGTGTGTAAAACATATACCATAATCGATTCTTCAACTATATATGGCTCTATCAGTGAAGAATAGTGAACTAAAAAAACTAAAAATACTGCTACACCTCTTAAACCTTCCATCGCCCGCAAAGGTGAATGATGATTATATGAAATTTCTAATTTTTGCGATAACCAGTTCAATACAATACCCTATAATTCGAATATGAGTGCGATAAATTTTATGCTTAATAAGTTATTGTGAATTATACCTTCTTACAAGTTATTTTACCTTGTAAGAAGGTATAATCGTTCTCAAATCGTTTCTTTACACCTATATTGAAGTACTTCATACCATGAAGTTCATTTACCTTCACAGCCAAACTGTTTTTTTCCTTTTGTAACTTGCAGCCTTCGAAGAACGAAATTTTTTGTTCAAGTATCTCTGTTGCTTTTATACAATTATGCTCCTTAAATACATATTCTCTGGGTGAATAGGAAGATTGATTATCAATAACATGTTTGATTGTTTCTGCTAGATTCGATTCGTTTGCAATTGAAGCTGTTTTACAGTTTATGTAGTCATATTGGTCACCGTAATTATGTCCTTCTCTTATGATGCACGGAGTATCACAAAACATACCTTCAATAATAGCCCTGTTATTTCCCTCGAACCTTGACCACAAGATATTTACTTTTGCAGATTGAAGAAGTTCGCTAACTTCATCTGGTGAAATCCACTCGTGGAAGGATACTTGATCAAAGATTCCCATGTATTTAGTCATTTTCTTTATATCTTCAAGAGCTAAATCTCCAGGATAACCAGCTAACGCTATGGTATATATGTACCCTCGCTTTTTGAGTGCCTTAATAGCCTTAAATATAAAATAATGTCTTTTAAATTCGGCCCAACCAGCAACAATTACAATATCTACATTTCTCTTTTTTTGAGGGGTCATATCGAACTTTCTATAATCTACCCACCAGTTTGGTCCAACATTAACTGAAACAAGGTTCGAGCCTATACGATCGATGAAGTGCCGGTCTCTTTCCTCATAAGTCATCACAAATACAGAGGCAGAGAGAGATGTGTATGCCAATATACCAGGCTCGCATAATCCAGCCCAGCTTGGTTCTAGCACTATATGATATTTTTCTGATATAGTATCTACATCGAATAACTTAAAAAACAGAGAGAAATAATAGCTGTATTTTATTAATATCACTCCTTTTTTAACATTGGTATTTTGTCGTAAAACAATAATTACGCCATCAAAAAGTAGCTCAGGGTTAGAAAAGAATTTTTTCGTATTTTCTTTTTGCTCAATACTTGTGACTAAGTTGTTCACAAAAGCTTTAACTGCACTCTTATCCTTAGAAATAAAGTTATTCTTAATTTGGCTTATTGGAAAGTTTTTACTGCCGCTCCAGCCAGTTCTAAATAAAGTAGATAAAGTGTTTATTGATCCAGGTGTATCCCCTTTTTTCTTTTGAAAAAAATATTTTAAAATTAACACAAGGGACAATGGCCATTTCAACGCTTGGTAATCGAATTTTAAAATTTCTTTCAAAATGGTTTTATATTCATATTTTTTGTAATACAACGTATTTTTTATACTCATTAATTATTTCCTAATAGCACTTTTTTATAAGCTGTTTTGTAAAACCCAGTAGTTATACGCATAATATGTCGCCATTCTTCTGATCTTTTGTAATGCAGATAATAAGCGGCTAATAATGACACTGAATATGTTAAAAGAAAGCAAAGAGTTAACAAAATAAGAGCTAAGCTAACATTTAATGTTAAAGACAAAAACAACCGTTCTGTTAATTCACCAGCAAGTAATGTGGATAAAACAATAGGGGTAGCATTCTTAAAAAACACTAGGATAGAGAATGAAATTTTTGACGTTAGATATAAAAATAAGCCTGTAACACATATTGCTTCAAGAACAGCTCTTAGTAAGGCAAAATCTTCAATAGAGTTGCTAGCAAAGACACCTAAAGCAATAGCAATAATTAGAAAGGTTAGAGAGTCATAGTAAAATAATACTTTTACTTTTGAAAGTGCGATACCTAAATGGTTTAGAATGCTACTAAAAGAATAGGTAGCCAATAATATAGTCAAAGCGCTTAATATACTTGCATACTCTATCCATTGCTCACCTAAAAATACTGTAATGATAGGCATGCTAAAAAGGAAAATAAAATAGGCTAAAGGGGTGATAGTTAATAAAATAATTATCAAACTTATGCTAACTTGATACCTCAATCTCTGTTCGTCATTCTTTACTTGAGAAAAAGAGGCCAATAATGGCTCTGTTGCTGGTTTTATAATTTCTGTAGCAGGCATAGAAGATAGGTTTTTCATTAATTCATAGCCGCCTATGCTACCAAAGCCAAAAAATTTAGATATTAAAAATGTGTCAAATTGTGTTCTTGAATAGCCTAACGCACTTTTAAGCATAACCCATTTTGAAAAACTCCATTGCGCTTCAAATTTTTTAAGACTTAATTTTGGTCTAAAATCATGAAGTAAGTATGTACCCACACTTTGAACTAACCGTGCCACTACATTTCCCCATATCATTGCCCAATAACTTTGATAAATGAGGGCTAAAGTTATTACTGTAGTGAAAGATGCTACCTTCTGAAGTACGGTCAATTTAAACATAGGTTTAAAGTTTAATTGTTTTCTAAATAAATACATACCGGAGTTTTCAGTTGCACTGATAAGTAATATTAACGAGGTAATATAAAGAGCATTTTCCAAGTTTTCTTTTTCAAAATACTCACTAATCCATGGCACCGAAATAACAAATAAAAACCATACAATAGATTTACTGATAATATTTATTGTCCATGCTGTATTCAAATCGTCCGTACTGGGGTTATCTTTTTGGATTATGTACTCTAAAGAACCTGCGGAAGAAATAGCATCGAAAAAATAAACAATTAATGTTGCAATAGCGACAATACCAAAATCGTCTGGGGTTAGTAAACGTGCTAGTATAAGTAAGCTAATGACTCCTATCCCACGTTGAATTAATCTAAGTAAGAGAAGAGTAAGTGAGCCTTTAACTATTTTTTGTGCTAAAGACATTGTAACGCACCACTAGAATTTTCAATTTTTAGGCTCGGCGAGGTTATTTTTTGGCTGTAGTTACTCTTCATTTTATTTTATTGTTATATTCTTTAGTGTATTGTTCATTCATCTTTTCCGCAGAATATTTACTATTAAATATATCTAACGATGAAGAACTTAGTTCATTTTTATTTTCATACGCTTGTATAATTTTTAAAATACCTTCTTTAAATTCTGTTGCATCATCATTAGTTGTAACAAAGCCGTTTTCATTATTTATTATTATTTCGGGGTTACCTCCTGCATCGGTTACCACACAAGCCTTACCTATCGACAGAGCCTCTAATAGTGTGATAGATGTTCCTTCACTTAGTGAAGATAACAAGTAAATATCCATTAATGCTAAGTAATTTTGAGGTTTAGGTTGATAGCCAGTCAAGATTACTTTACTTTGTATATTCAGCTTATTAATGCAACGTTCTATATTCTGACGTTCTTCCCCATCACCAACAATAATTAAAGTGGTATTAGGTTGCTCTTCAAGCACTAAAGAAAAGGCTTTGAGCATCATTGTATGGTTCTTGATCGGATCAAACCGGGCAATCGTTCCGAGTATCATGTGATCGTTTGGTATTGAAAGCTCCGTTCTAAGCAGCTCAACATCACCTTGCTCAAATTGTAAAGGAGCAATACCGTTGTAAATGACTTCTATTGATTTTTCCGGAATATTTTCAAATTCTACTAATGCTTGTTTGGTTGCTTTAGAAATTGCAGTTACTTGATCAGTGAACAAGTTAAGTATTGGGTTAATCAACTTTCGTTTCCAAGTACTTGAGTCAGGGTAAAATCTGCCATGTTCTGTGAATATTACTTTAGTGTTGGTAAATGCTGCGGAAATAACACCGTATACCCATGGTGTGTATTGGTGACAATGAATAATATCAACTGAGTTATCTTTAATTGTTCGTCGAATTTGTTTAATCAGGTTAGTGTCAAAGCCGGGTTGACGGTTGAATTCATGGAACTCTATGCCCTTGTTTTGTAGGTCTACAGAAAATGGCCCTAAAGGTGACTCTATGCAGAGTACAGACATCTTGAAATTTTTATCCCTATTGTGATTTAGTTGGGGGTCAAGTGATTCTGGATTCCCGACCAAATAATCTCGGGAATCGTTATCGGAGTGACCATTGGAATAATCAGACAGGACTAGACCGTCGATGATGTTTTTGATCACCATTTCAGTGCCACCGATACGCATGTCGTATGTTATGTGCATTACATGAACTTTGCTCATAAGATTAAGCTTGCTCCGAATTCATATATTTATCCCACCACATTTGAAACATTAACATGCTCCATAGTACTGTAGCATTGTCTTTCTTTTCTGTTTTGTGTTCAAACCATAACTTCGCTATTTGTTCTTGTTTGAAAAAATCGCAAAGCCCATGTTCTCTATTTAAGAGTCGCTCTTCGGTGATACTTTTAAGCTCACCTCGAAGCCATGAAGCTAAAGGCACCGAAAAACCCATTTTTTTACGGTATAAAATGTCATCCGGTAGATAATCTTTAAAGGCTTCTTTTAATAAGTATTTCTTTTCAACCTTTCCGTATTTTGTATTGAATTTCAACTCAGAGGGGATAGTACAAGCAAACTCAATTAACTTATAATCGAGAATAGGAGCACGTACTTCTAATGAGTTAGCCATGCTCATGCGATCAACTTTTACTAAAATATCACCGGGCAAATAGGTTTTCATATCAGTATATAAAATGCGCGACAAATGATCATTTCCATCACATTTATCATAAAAGTCTGTTGTTAATTTTGAAGGGTGATAATCGCCAAGTTCAATTTTAGTTTTATTATTTATCAGTGCTTTCCATGTCACATCTTTGATAAATGAATTGGAGATATAAAAACCCATAGCTGGTTCAACACTTAAGCTAGTTAATAAAGAACTTGCTCGTTGGCAGGCATTAATATTTATTGAACGAGCTACATTGGCCAGAGAAGGAAAAACTTTTTTTCTTATCCAAGAAGGAGTTTTATTACGTAAGTTGTTTTCCATATGATCGGCTGAATATTTTTCATATCCCGCAAAGACTTCATCGCCACCATCGCCAGCAATAGCTACGGTCACTTTTTCTCGTGCAAGTTGTGAAACGAAATAAGTGGGCACCAATGATGGATCCGCAAAGGGCTCATCAAAAAACGAAACAATATGCTCTAAGCTTTCAGCAACATCTTGATGTACGGTTAATTCGTGATGATTAGTATTGTATTGATCTGCCACCATTTGTGCGAATTCGGTTTCATCAAATTTTTCATCATCAAAACCAATTGAACAAGTGGTTATTGGTTTAGCATTATTCTCCGCGGCTATTTTTGCCATGAGTGCAACCACGCCACTTGAGTCAACGCCGCCACTCAAAAAGGCACCTAAAGGTACGTCTGAGATCATTCGTTGTTTGGTGCAACTACGTGCAAGCGCTTGTGTTTTCTCTTTTAATACTTGCTCTGATTCGTTAGATGCTTGAGCAAAAGATATATCCCAATACTGCTGTTTTTTAATGCCATTTTCATTTACGGTAAAGTAATGGCCAGGCTCTAGCTTATGAATACCTTGAAAGATTGTTTTAGGATCTGGAATATACTGATAGGCAAAAAAGTCATGCACTGCGTCTAAGCGAATATCTTTAGGTATAGATGGTAGGGCCAACATCGCTTTTAATTCTGAAGCAAAAACAAGATCGTTATTAAAAAAGCTATAGTACAGTGGTTTTTTGCCAATTCTGTCACGAGCAACAAATAATTCTTGTTTAATATTGTCCCAGATAGCAAAAGCAAACATGCCATTGATTTTATCAAGTAGCTTAATGCCAATTGTCTGATACAAGGCTAATATTACCTCGGTATCTGTATTCGATTTAAATTCAATACCTTGCTGTATTAGCTCCTCACGTAACTCTAAAAAGTTATATATTTCACCATTAAATGCGATGACAACTTGTTCATTAGCTGACTTCATCGGCTGAACACCCGCTTCAGATAAATCAATAATAGCTAATCGACGATGACACAAGCCAACCTTATCTGTTAAATATTCACCACCTGCGTCAGGTCCTCTGTGAAAAATACGCTCTCCCATTACTTTCAGCGAATCAATAGAGCCTTGCTGCTGATGAAATTGCGTAAAACCTGCTATACCGCACATTATGATTACTTCCTTTTTAACCTGTATTAATATTTACAGCTATTTATACTACTTATTATAAGCTGATATAACGTCTTAATTTTGGACCAATAGTATTTGCTACCGCTAAGGGGAGTCTTTTCCAGACCTTCTCTACTAAAGACTTTAATGAGCTAGTTGACTGTACACTGCCCATCTGAGAATTAATTTGAGGTACATCATCACGCCATTCCAATGGAGCCGGTTTAGCACCCCATTGTTGTTTAAAGCGAAAGGTACCTTCATTAAATGTTGAACGGCCAAAGTCGAATTCTGTACACCCTTTTTCAGTGACAAATTTCAGCAATGCCCAGTACAGCATCATATTAGGGGATAAACGGTTATATTCTGCTCGGGTAGACGCCCATGGAATACAGGCTTTATCATTGGAGAAAAGTACAATTCCAGCCCCTACAGGTACGCTATCTAATTTAACAACCGCAATAATGCACTGCCCTTCATATTGTTCACATATAGATTCAATCCATTTTTTACTGTGAACAGGTGAGCCTAGTCTGAGCATATTTTCACTAAATACTGCATAGAACTCATCAATAAACTGTTGATTTGTTCCCATTTCATAGGTCAAACCATTTTTTTCAGCTTTACGTATTTGACTACGCAATTTCGATTTAAAACCCGAAAATAATTCGTCACTCGTTTCAGGTAAAGGTAAAAGCATACTCACTTTCCGCCCTTCCAGCTGTGTCTCATCGCTAATTTCAGCACGTTCACGATATTCTATTGATTTAGAATTGAGCTGCCCTTTTAATTCTGTTGCTTGTTGCTCTAATGCAGCATCTACTTCACTATTATCAGCTAAGCACCCACCAACATCACAAAAAGGAAGTGAGCATAATGCCCCCCCCTTGAACGGAATACGAATATTCACCAAGGGTAAAACACCTACGATTTTTGAGTTATTCTTTGCCACTAAATAATATACTTGATGAGAATACGCAGTCTCAATTGCCGCTAACCATGCAAAAAGGTGATAAGGGCTATGGCCTTTATGCTGCTCAACGTATTGGTCCCACAATATAGAGTCAGAGGCACTCATTGTGGTAATAACTAACTGAGAATTTGTCACTATTGAATACCTTGATTCTGAGTTAGTATTTCTTTAGCTTCGCTAATAGTACAAAAGGTCACGTTGGCATGTTCCTGCAAATAACTAATAGTCTTTTTCATGTTTTCCAGTATCTGCTCTCGAGTAAAAGGATGATTGCTATAAGGTAAGTTTATTAAACTCGAACTGTGCAAATTCATATGAATAACGGGTGATTTTCGTTTAAGTAGCACTTTAATCAATGTTTTCATATCCGGTGCAGATGACAGCTCAGGACTTAAATATATTTTCCTTAATAATTTCAACTGCCAAATGATTCCTGGTATCCGTAAAAAAGATAGAAATCGAGTTGTAGATAATCTATGAATTTTATCACATAAAGCAAACTGTGCATGGTTAAAGCCAGCAGAAACAGGTATCTCGAATATTGACGATTGTTGAGTCGATGACTGAGCCTTAAGAGGATTGGTCAGTTCAGGCCAATAGGGTTCTACAGGTGCCCCATCACAATTAAAGTACTTATTACGGTAAAATGGATAAACGCTAGAATCGACCGTAATACCATGTTTAATTAACAGCCCCATAACTGCAGAATTAATTCCCCAACGGCCGGTTCGAAATGAGCAAATATCCTTTTCAAATGAGCTTTTTAATTCATCAAGTAAATTAACCAATTTTTGTTCAACCAAATCAATTGGTAAATTCACAACATGAGAAGAAAACTCATCATTTTCGGTTGTCATTGGCGGGTTACACCAAGGGTGTAAATGCGCACCGATTTCACATTGCCCAGCCTCATCAATAGTCTTTAAAATTTTCACGCTTTGAGGGTTATTAACTACAGGGTAATCAACAAAGTATGTTGGGCGAACCCCAATACTATTGCACTCTTGTTGAAACGCCTCTATGGCTTGAATATTTTCAACTTGCACATTGTATTGAGGGAATTCAGTTTCCCAATCCCACTCTTCTTCCGTGTCTACCGACAATACAAACAAAACAGATGGTTTATTTTGCATTGCCATATAATTTAACCTTTCACTAAATCTTGAAAAAGATTCGTATACTCACTCGCCATTCTTTTTCCTGAATAATTAGCATTAACGAACTCACAAGCGGCATTAGATAGCTTATCTGCTTTTTCTTGATTAAAAAGAAGTTCTTCCCAGTAACTTAATAGGAGCTCTTTTTCACCAAAAGGCGCTAGCAAACCAGTTTTTTCATGCTCTAGTAGCTGATCAATTCCAGCAATATTATAAGCAGCAACAGGGATCCCCATCGCTGTTGCTTCCATTAAGCAACGAGGTATTCCTTCTAAAGTCGACGTCATCACAAATAGATCAAAGCTTTGTAGTAATTCTAAACGATCATCTCTAAACCCTAAAAACTCAATTCTATTTTTATGAGCCAATGACTTTGTATACTCTTCTAATTCAGTTCTAGATTCTCCATCCCCAAGTAAGCTCAAAGTAATGTTAAGATACTTACCAGCTAATGATTCAAATATGTCGAGAATATCTTTAATATTTTTACGGCTAATCATCTGACCGACAAAGCCAATCCTTTTATTATCCCCTATCGATTTCAGAGAGTTTTCTTTTATTTTTTGTTCATCTACTTCAGATAAATCAACACCGTTTTGTACATATACCAAACGATCTTCTTTTACTCCGAATCCACGCACATCATCACAAAGTGCTTTAGAAAGAGGCGCTACAATGTCTGCAAACCTAAAGGACTGGCAACCTAACCAAATAAATAATCTTAATTTATAATCAAGACCGTTCTCAAACCCGTGAGGTGTAATGACAATTTTAATCCCTGCTTTCTTTGCCGCTAACAAACCTAAAATATCAGACTTATATCCATGGGTATGAATAATATCAATATCATTACTTTTAATAACCTCTACCAATTTATCAATAACTTTAAGATCAAACCTATTACTCATAGGTAATTGAAAAACACTTCCACCAAGTTTATTAAATTCATCGACTATCTTTAGGTCATTATTTGATTCAAGCGTAACAGCAAGGTGGCAATTTACTTCTTGTGGGTTCAAATATTTTGCCAGCGCTAATACCCAACGTTCTGCACCATAAAAACCTGTTGAGCAGATAAACTGTAATACATTAAGCTTTTTCATTTAGCTCTTATTCCCTAATAACTTTGCAACCTTGGCAGAGCGTAAACTTAGCCATTTCAATTCATTTTTAATGGATAACCTTGATAATTCTTTAAATAATAAGGTACAAATATTCATCAATTTATTTATCTTAACTGGCTTGTCGTATTCTCTAACAGCTTCAAACTCATTCTGGCTTGAGCTATATTTAAAGAAACTTGCAAAACCAATATTTTGCATCAGTAACACTAAAACTCTCGTATAATCATTGTTCCTATCATTTTGTAGAGTCTTCACTATATGTTGATGAAATAGTTCGGCTTTATCAAGAAACAAATCATTTTTAATCGGTGAATAATAGTTAGCCATATAAAAAACCCCTACTCTGCGTAAATCTTGTCCAGCCCATGTGGTATTTGGAAACTCTAATTTATCGCTCTGATCTAAATAGGGCAACTCATTTTTTACCATCCAATTCACATAATGGAGCATTGCATCACGAGCGTAATAAAAATCATTATCTAATTGATTTGATTGTTCTTTTACTAGTAAAAACCGACCAACTGACTGTAAGAAAACCGTGTAAAACCATGTGGCTTCTATATTGTCAAAATCACGCGAACTAATATCATCGTTAGGATGGAAGGTATGACTAATTACCTTAAATGCTCTTGTTAGATAATTTGGCTTTTGAGTTAGGTCATAAGCATCTAACAAGGCAATGATATAATGCCCTGTGCCCCTATCCAGTGGGTACTGCCCTAAAAGGTGGTCTTTAAGATCATGATTACCACTTTGCTTTATTGCAAAGAGCTTTGCCAGAAAGCTATTAGAGCCTTCATAAAAATAAGTAATCCAATCAGCTAACTGTAACACTGCCTGTTTAGCCTTTTCATTACCCGTTAATAGATAATAGCTCTTTAAGCCCGTTGTATAGCAATGCTGCCCACCAGGCCCACCACCAGGACTGTAATCCTCATATGCCGCTTGATGATTGTTTGAAAAAGTTCGATGTGTACACGTTGAAGCATCTAAATAGTGATCCGTGTGCCAAAAAAGCCCACCATTGTATTCATCTTTATCATCAACTGTATGATAAATATCAATATCTACAACATGCTTGCTAAGGTCATTTGCTAATTCAAAATAACTTGAGTTAGCACTAGCTAAGTATTGATAAATAAAGCCATAAATCGGGTCATATTGGTTATTGTAATGAGACACAAAAATGTCATCACCTTTATAACCCTCGGTTTCATGATCCGCATATAGGTCACCAAAGTTTCGCCAGCCATATTCATCAACAGCTTCACGCTTTGCAAAGAAATTGCTGGTGCCATGAATCCCTTTATCAATAATTGCTAATAATTCATCCTGTGTAGAAGCAGATTTAAAGAAATCAAATGCAGCTGTTTTTTCAATATATTGCGGCTCTATAAGTACTGTTAGCGGCTTTTCAACCCAATCAAAATTTTGAGTAGTGGATTTAAAATCAATCCAAACCGTATGAGATTTTTTCTCACCGCCTTGCAATTCAAAACGTCCTTCCGGAAATAATGCAACATTCAACGATTCACTTTGCTTTGATATAGCTTTTGGGAAATTCTGCCAAAAATTTTCAATATAAACACTGATTGTATTTTGGCTACTTTTAACACTACAAGAAGGTGATATTCGCATACCTTGGTGTTCATCATTATCAGAGCTAATGACAAAACCATTTTTTTCAATCTCTATATTCCCAGCAGATCCCTTATGAACAGGGCTATTCCAATTAACTCCCCCACTAGAAAACTGCTTAAGCAAGGTGCTTTTTCCACACGCTATTTTTTCATTAGAAATATGATCGTAAATATTAACACTAGCGTCACTCTCAACGGGGATATTTATAGATAGAGACTTAAATAAAATAGAGCTCTCATCACCTAAATCCCACACCCCGCCAGGGTGTTTTGCTGCTTCAGGGTTATGTAGAGTAAGATCTATTTTTATGTAACTTGTGTTAGCAAAAAAGGTAAGTGTTGATTCAAATTTAAGCTTACTCTTATTTTCATTTTCATCGATGAAACTACCGTTAATGGTTAAATTTTTTCGATGAGTTGCCCCTTCATCAAGATCAATGCAAACATCATCAATAACAGCTTTGTATTTTTTACCTTCTGAATTGGTGAGTTGAACATCACATACTTTTTTGCTAAATTCAAAGCTAAGAATAGATAATAATTCACCTTGAGATATTCCTATAGTGAATGTATTTATTCCTGTATTAACTTCAAGCTGCTTACCATTCTCTAATAATTTAATTTTCCCTTGCTGTGACGAACGACCCTCAATAGGAAACTTGTCAGTTAAAGTAAGCAGTAATGTTTCATTACTTGTAATATCAACGATAAAGTCAATCATTGCCCATTTAACACTACCGTCATGCCAAAAGGTTAAAGGAGATATTTGGCATGAAATAAGCTGTCCATCTTTATAGAGAACAGCTAGCTTAGTGTCAGAAAATAAAGCACCTACCGCAAATGGAAACCCTATACTTATAGGTTGAGAGGTTCGAGAAATACTATGGCTCTCTACAAGTGAAAATGGAACAGATACCACTGTGACTAATCCTTAATGCTATCTTGTAGAATCATAACCTTGCTTTTTAGCATAGCAATTATATCTTGCATCTCTTGGCCACTTTCAACTGATAAGGCGATGATAGCTGACTTTGGTGTTTGACCTAACATTGCCATCCAAGTTTGATAAAGCTTCAATTTTATCTTATTTGTAAAAACGTCACCTGAGAACTGATACCAATATAAAATATATCGATACTGCCCTGATGGCGATACAATTTTAATTAACTGAACTTCTCTTTCTTCATCAATACTGATTTTTATATCTTTAATTAATGTCCAACGGTCGGCGCTATACAATCTATTACCGGAAGAAATAAGCTCACCCTCTCCACCGAAGTAAGTGGCGATAAAAACATCTATATTCTCTTTTGGTTTAGAGCCTTTAAAGACGCCTTGTTGAATATTAGATGCCTTGGAGAAATCAGGCCTCCAACTTATCAGCCTTTCTTCTTTAACTTCAAAAGGTAATACCTTAAAATCCACTGTCAGAGCGTCACCAGTTAAAGTCACTTGATTGTTGACTACAGTAGACAACCAAAAGACTTGGCTCGCAAATAATAGAATAAGAACAACAGTTGTCATCACAGGTGTGTTATTTATATTGACACTTTTTTCGCCAACACTTTCTTCACCCATAGGTTGTTGAGACTCGTTAATTCCAGTTTTATCTCTAAAAATTTCACCTATCATTATCAATAAGAACAATACTATCGCGAAAAAAACACCTCCATATATAAGATGATCTGCGCCTGCGGCATACTCCATATCTGTTAAGTGCGCAATTAAGACTATTCCGTACACTCTTAGAGCATTAGCAATAATTGGGACTATTAAGGAGATACCAATAAATAATAGCCTTTTAGATAACGAACTAAATGATATATATGCGTATAAATGACCAAAAACTACTGAGGTGATTAAAAAACTAATGCCAGAACAAGCTTCTGCAACTAAAAACCGCCCTTCTGGTATATCCAAATAAAGACCATTTCTATAAACAGGTATGCCGGTAAGCTCCAATAAAGGCACGGCTAAATCTGTAGTAATCTCTTGTAAATAAGGTATTAACTGTTCTCCAATAGGGATAGAAAACAACATAAAATATAAAGGAAATGCTATGATTTTAGCTGCTTTATTACCAATAACAAACCAGATGAGTAATGGTAATGAAACAAAGGTGGCTACATGCATAAATAAACGAATGTCACCCACAGAGCCAAAAGTATATAAAATCAATGTTCCAACCAAGGGAAGTAATAACCAATAATTAACAGTAAAGCATTGTTGGGAAAGTAGAGTTCGTTTTTGATAAATTAGAAAAAAAGAAATAGGAATAACGAGGAAGCAGTGGTTGAATATTTCTGAGATAGTCCAAATATTTATCGCTGTAGCTACTCCTTGATAATAAGTGTAAAGCCAAGCTATAAGAATGGCAGCAATAGGCCCAGCTTTAACGATTGAGTTAACCATGCTTATTTAACATCTCCATCTAAATACACGCTTTTCATCGTGTCCCACTGATAATCTTCTAACAATCGAGCAACCTTACCTTCCATACGGGATAGGTTTAAGTAATGTCGTAGCTTCGATTTAACAGATGCTCCAGCCACACGAGGCTGTTCTGGATCAATTTCCCAAGGGTGGAAATAAAAACTGTAAGGTTGTTTCTCTGTATTTAAATAATTATCAATGCGCCTTTTCGATAACCAGTATGGGTATAGACGGAAATAGCCGCCACCACCTATGCCGATATTTTTTTCATTTTTTCTCACCGTTGGTACTGGGATTTCAGTAATACCTTCAGGTCTTTGATATTTAAAGCGTGGCCAATTTGGTACACCATATAAGTCATGCTCAATAGGATAAGTACTTGAGCTATATTCAAAACCTAACTCAGCCAACACCTCATATATCCAAGTATTGCTGTCATTAACTGAAAAGCTTGGTGCTCTATACCCAATAATAGCTTGACCTGCAGCATCTTCTAATACCTGCTTGCTTTTACTGACATCATCACGAAACTGCTCAGGTGTCATTATCGTCGCACGTTGATGTGAAAAACCATGACTTGCTAATTCATGTCCTTGCTCAACAATTGCTTTAATCAGATTGGGACAACGCTCAGCTACCCAGCCTAAGGTAAAAAAAGTGCATTTGGCCTGTTTTTTTTCAAACAATTCCAATAAGCGATAAGTATTATTTTCAACTCTCTGTTCAAGATTCTGCCAATTATCTTTATCAATCACCTTTTCAAAAGCTGACACATGAAAGTAATCTTCAACATCTACCGTTAACGCTTGTTTTGCCGGAAATGGACTTATCTTATCTACGACTTGCATTATAATTAGCGCCCTTTACCAAATAACACGATTTCAACCGTTCGAACTAATATTAATAAATCCAAGAGAAAACTACGATGTTTAATATAATACAAATCATATTTTAGCTTCTCTAAAGAATCGGCTTCAGAAGCACCATAAGGGTATTTTAATTGTGCCCAACCTGTTAAACCAGGTTTAACATTATGACGTTCATTATAATAAGGAAGGTTTTTAATAAGGCCTTGTACAAAATGAGGACGTTCGGGTCTTGGACCAACAAAGCCCATATCGCCATGTAATACATTCCAAATTTGAGGCAGTTCATCAATACGATATTTACGTAAATATTGACCAACTTTTGTAATACGATTGTCATTCTCACTCGCCATTTGAGCCCCGTATTTTTCTGCATCTAAACGCATACTACGAAACTTAATCATATTAAATGGTTCGCCATCTAAACCAACACGCTCTTGCCTATAAAAAACTGGCGCGTTGAAACCTTCTGTTAGTTTCATACACAACATAGCGATCAGCATTATCGGCCAAGTAAGTAACAACAAAAATAATGCCATTACCGCATTAAAAACCCAATCCAAGGTATTACGTAAATGATTATTAGAAGCGAAGCCATTAGAATAAATCACCCAGCTTGGGTAAATAAGGTTAACGGCAATTTGTCCGGTTTCACGCTCAATAAAATCCAATATATCGGTAATTTCTATACCTCTGATTTTACAAGCAAATAATTCATCTACCGGTAAGTTGTTCCGACGTTCGTCATTAGCGACAACTATTTCATCAATATCATGAGTTAAGGCATACTCAACTATTGATTCATCTAGGTTGATACGTGTTTCTCGTTGAATGCCATCAGGAGCATCACCTTCCATGATAATAAAACCATGTACAGTAAAGTCTTGTCTATCGACATCACGTCGCATGCGCCTTTCTATAATTGCTGCTCGCTGACCTGAGCCTAATACCAATATATTACGTTTACCAAAACCAAAAAAATCTATCTTAAAAGTGAAATATCGAAAAGAGCTGACAAGAAAAACACTAAGAGAGGATGCTATGGCCACTAACTCTATCGGTAAAGCGTAAGGACCATATAAAGGGTTGATAAGTGTGACTGCACAAAAAGCAACAGAGACACACATCAACATCCGGCGAAATATACCTCTAAAACTTTCTCTCAATTTTGAGTTATATAACCCTAAGGCTAAAGCACTTAGTTGATTAAGTAGTGCAAAAATAACCGCGTAAAGTAAGAAAAACCCATCATCGACAATATGGAAGTCAACAATTTTGTATATTCCGTTCAAATAAACAGCTAGCAATAATGCTCCTGCGAAGAATAATTGCTCTATAATGATAAGAGATTTAGTACCTGCTGATAAATCACGAAATTTTGAACTAGACATAACTGACTAAATTCCCTTTAATTGATAGTTACTAATAGCCGCTACCCTCTGACAAAAAACAGCACATATTCTAACAAAAAACACACTTAAGTTAACGTTTAATTTACAAATAGTTAATTTACATTGTTAAACGAAGACAAAATATCATACACTTAATCATTATATTTCTAATTAAATTTATGATACCCGTTACCCTCCAACACTTACTCTAAAGTATATGTTTTGAGCAAAGGTGGGTATATATAAAAGGTGTAAATTATGGATAATCTCTTTACCAACACTTTCAAAGTTGGACTGCTATTGTTAGTAAGTCTTCTTTCAGCTTGTAATTCAAACAACACATTGCCTAGCGCAACATTACACCCTTCAAATACAGCCGATATAAATTCTTATAAATATTTGATTGGTTCAGGTGATGTATTAAATATTTTTGTTTGGCGAAACCCCGAAGTTTCCGGTTCATTTGTAGTACGCCCAGATGGCATGATCACCACATCTTTAGTAGAAGATATCAAGGTCTCGGGTAAAACACCAACAGAATTAGCCCGTTCAATTGAAGAAATATTAGCTACCTATTTACGAGATCCTATTGTAACTGTCACCGTAGAAAATTTTGTTGGCCCTTTTAGTGAGCAAGTCCGTGTTATTGGTGAAGCAGCACAACCCCGCGCAATTAATTATACTCAGCATATGACCTTGCTCGATGTTATGATTCAAGTAGGTGGTTTAACAGAGTTTGCTGATGGCAATGATGCAGTATTAATACGTATAGAAGCGGGTAAACAAAAACAATATCAAGTAATGATAGATCAGCTACTTAAAGAAGGGGAAATCAGTGCCAATGTTGATATGTTACCCGGCGATATAATCATTATTCCAGAAGCATGGTTTTAAAGTTAATCATCACACAATGGCATATAAGTTTAGCGCACAATTTTAAAGGTAGTTAAAGGGTAGTAATGCAAGATATTTTTGAAGAGATAATTGATTATCTAAAAGGGATTTGGTTAAAGCGCCGTTATATTATCATAGCTACTTGGATTATTTGCCCTATCGGCTGGTACTTCGTCGCGGCTATGCCCAATATTTATAAATCAGAGGCAAGGGTATATGTTGATACCCAATCTTTATTACGCCCATTATTAAAAGGTTTAACGGTAGAAACCAATCCGAATACGCAAATTCGTTTAATGGTAAAAACATTATTAAGTCGTCCTAATTTAGAACGCATATCGCGTATGACTGATTTAGATGTACAGGCTAGTAATCCTGAAGAATACGAAGTAATAATTAAAGACTTGAAGGAGAACATAAAAATATCCGGCGTCGGTAGAGAAAACATTTATACCTTAAGTATTGAAGATAGAGATCCGGAAATGGCTAAGAATATTGTTCGTTCTGCGCTCACAGTTTTTATTGAAAATACTCTAGGGGAAACGAGAAGTGATTCAGACAGTGCACAAAAATTTCTAAAGACTCAAATTAAAGATTATGAAGATAGATTAAGTGCATCAGAGGCTCGTTTAACAAGTTTTAAACAGAAATATAGCGGGATCTTACTCAATGAATACGGTGGTTACTATAATAAACTCAACACCAATAAAGAATTACTAAAAGCTACCGAGTTAGATATTTTAGAAAATAAAACGCGTCTAGACTCAGCTAAAAAACAGCTGTCTCAATCAATAGTTGCCGACGACAAAGGTAATAATAAAATTAAAAGTGCTAGTTCGATTCAAACCACTTACGATGACAGGATTACAGAGCTAGAAGTACAACTCGATACCCTAAATCTTCGCTATACCGACAGGCACCCTGATGTTGTTGAAGTGAGCAGAAATCTAGCCCATTTAAATAAATTAAGGAGCGAGGAAATAGAAAAGTACTTATCACAAAATAATGAAAATACTGGCGGTTTACAACGCTTAAGTGCTAACCCTGTCATTCAAGGTGTACAAATTCAAGTTAACCAATTAGAAAACTTAATTGCCTCGCTGAATGTCAGAGCTGATGACTATCGCCAACGTATTATTGAGCTTGAAAACAGAGTACATACTCTACCAGAAATTGAAGCTGAGCTAGTAGCTCTCAATCGTGGCTATGAAATAACTAAAAAGAAATATGAAGAGTTATTATCTCGTAAAGAAACAGCTCAATTAGCTCAACAGGCTGATGAAACGACTGATAAAATTCAATTTCGCGTGATTGATCCGCCACGTAAAGCAACTAAACCTTCAGGGCCAAAACGTTTTATTTTATTTGGCGTAGTCACTATTTTCGGTTTTGGTGTAGGCATTGGTTTATCATTATTAATGAGTCAATTAAACCCTGTAGCAACCTCTACGGCTCAGTTATCTAAAATAACAGGCGTACCTGTTTTTGGTGTTATATCAGCCAATGAAAATTTAGGTTTACATAAATGGCACCAAAAGAAGACCTTTATTTTTATAGGCTCCAACGCATTATTATTTTGCCTATTAGTATTATTTCTAAGTTATTTTTTATTTCCTGACCTTATTCAAGCTCCATTAAAAAGGATGTTTTAGCCATGAGTACCATTGAAAAAGCCTTGGCTAAGCAAAAGTTAGCTCAACAAGATAAATCAGCAAGTACTATTGAGCCTGAAGTCACAGTAGATAATACCGTTAATGAAACAGCAAGCGCCTCTACACCAATACAAGTAATACCAGATATCAGCAATAACAAAGATAAGATAATATTAAATGGTGACAGGTTAACTGAACGAGGTTTCATTTATAGCCCTGATAGTGCTCATCATATTCAAGAAGAATTTCGCCATATTAAGCGGAAATTGCTCAATAATGCTTTTGGCTTAGCATCAAAAACATTACACAACAGTAATTTGATTATGGTAACCAGTTCTCATCCGAATGAGGGTAAAACTTATGTGGCGATTAATTTGGCATTAAGCATAGCTCTTGAGCAGGATAAAACGGTACTATTAATTGATGCTGATGTATTAAGGCCTAGTTTACATAGAGAATTAGAGTTTGAGAGCAAAAAGGGCCTGTTGGAATACCTACTTGCTGAAGTATCATCTCTATCCGATATAATTTACAGCACCAGTATTGATAACTTAAAGCTCATCCCTGCGGGTAAGCCACACTATTTAACCAATGAGTTATTAGCCAGTGAGCGTATGGAAAAGTTAGCGAAAGAGTTAGCTGAACGCTACCCAGATCGAATAGTTATTTTTGATTGCCCACCTATTATTGGTGTGACTGAAACCCCGGTATTGTCTGATATTGTTGGTCAAGCTCTTGTTGTTGTTGAAGAGTCAAAAACTAAAACAGATGATGTAAAAACTGCAGTAAGCCAATTAAATAGTGATATTGCATTAGGCTTAGTGATGAATAAAACCATTAGGTCTAAAAAGGATGTTTATGGTTATTATGGGTATGGCTATGGCAGAAAAAACCAGTAAATATCAAGTTAGGTCACACTTTTTAGCAGTCGCTAGCTTATTTTTATCTGCTAGCGCTTTAGCGGGAGAATGGCGCTTTCAGCCAAGTTTAGGACTGACTGAAACTTACACCAACAATATTGAGCTAACTCAACTGCATAAGCAATCAAGTTTAGTCAGTCAGTTTATTATTGGTGCTGACGCTAATTTCAGTTCAAAAAAGTTAAATTTTACATTTGCAGCAACAGAAACGTTAGCTAACTACAGTCATGACAGTGAACTCAATGATGATTATCAAACCTGGCTAGGTAATTTATCATACTCACTTTGGCAAGATAAGCTTCAATTCGTCACAAACTCTTCCATAACTAATGTCAGTAAAAATGAAACTGGCAATAGTTTAGCTGACTTAATTACAGCTGATACAGTTCAACAACAAAGCCACTCAGTTGGCCTACAATACAACACAGCAAATAGTGATTACTCACTCTTCTCATCCCTCATTGGTAGTCTCACCAATACTGAAGATGATATTGGTGAAAGTAATGGCTACACAGCCGTCATCAATAGTAGAAATGGTAATGCAGCTCGATATGTGTTTTGGGATCTCGAGGGGTCATTTTCCAATAGAGAAAATGGTGGTTTGAACGGCACCACCGAGAGCTTAACCAGTGAGAATTATCGATTAGAAACAAAATTAGGTATTATTACTCCATACAAACTAAACCCTTTTGTACGTTTGTACAATGAAAGAGTTACCGGTACTGCCGCAGGAAGCAACGCTGATGCCATTCCTTCTTGGGGACCTGGTTTACGCTATCAAGCAGCGAAACATTTTATTATCGATTTATCGTATAACTATGTCCGTGATAATACAGAGGCGAGTGATGACTACGTTGCTGCAGATATTGACTGGCAACTGTCTGCACGGACATCATTAAAAGCCGGCTATTCAAAACGTTTTTTTGGTGACTCTTATAATGTAGATTTTACCCACCAAAGCAGACGCCTTACTAACACACTTTCATACCATGAAAGCATTGAGGTTTTTGATCGTAATAATTATCAGCAAATAGATAGTGAAGTTTGGTGTCCTAATGACGCTACCGATGCTAATGATTGTTTACCTTTAGGTGAAACTCCCAGCGATACTACTGATTATACCAATGTACCTGTCAGCTCACTTGAATTGGTTGAGGATAATGAGTTTTCATTGAATAAACGCTTATCATGGCAGTCTGAATTAGCACTTGCCCGTACCACGTTCACTTTGGATCTTGCTAACCGAGAACGAGAAAGCTTAAGTACTGGTATTATCGACGATTATCTTGATGCTCGTTTTAGTATTACCCGCCGCATGAGTAGCCGAAGTGATGTTACAGTCTATATTAGTTACAATAAAAATGTTTTTGATAAAGATCGGCCTGAAGGACCTAGGCAAGAAGATATTTACAAGACGTTATCAGCTACTTACAATAAAAGCTTAGCTTCTTCGCTTAAAGGTTTTTTCACGCTGCAATATATTGATAGACAGTCAAACTTTGATCGATACACTTATAATGAAGCTCGTGCTTCACTTAATTTAACGAAAGATTTTTAACATGTATGAAAGTTACTATGGTTTTAGTGAACGACCTTTTCAGTTAAGCCCAGATCCTCGATTTTTCTTTGCAACCAGCCATCATCAACGTGCTTTATCTTACTTACAGTATGGATTAGATCAAGGTGAAGGTTTCATCGTAATTACCGGTCCTATTGGTACAGGTAAAACAACCATTGCTCGTAATTTATTAGCCAATATTGCAGATGAAAATATTGTTGCAGCACAGCTTGTTACCACTAAATTAACACCTGATGAGTTGCTTGAACTCGTTGCTTCGGAATTTAAAATCACAGTAACCGGTAACAGCAAGGCTGATCTATTACAAAGTATAGAGCGATTTTTGATCAGCTTGAATAAGCAAGGTAAGCGTGCGTTATTATTAGTCGATGAGGCGCAAAACCTGCCACCTGAAACAGTGGAAGAGTTACGCATGCTTTCTAACTTTCAGCTAGATAACAAACCACTTATTCAAAGCTTTTTATTAGGGCAAGAAGAGTTAAAAGCAATAATATCTGCGCCCGATATGGAACAATTTAGACAACGTGTTATCGCTTCTGCCCACCTAAAACCTCTTGATTCAGAAGAAGTAAAAAACTACATAAACCATAGATTAGCGCAAGCTAATTGCAATAAAGAGAGTTTGTTTTCTGATGAAGCATTTCAACTGATTTTTGAGAAGACCTTAGGCGTACCAAGAAAAATAAATATTTTTGTCGACCGTTTACTTTTGTTTGGCTTTCTAGAAGAGTTAAGTACCATTGATTGCAATGATATCAATGAAGTCGCCGAAGAGATGTCTGTAGAGCTCACAGGTTCATTGGGTGGACAATCTATTGGTCACGACAAGCCTATTCAAGCTTCTGTCGTTAATTCGACTGAAAAGGTTGAGAATATAAAAAATGTTTTACGCGAAGTAGAAGAAATATTAGAAGGTTCTATACAGCAAAAAGTTAAGATGACTCGCTATATAGATAAGCTTTTAAAACAAAAAAACCGTGAATTTGCTGAATTACAAAGTAAAGACACTGAGAGTACATAATGCAAAAAGACTTGAAAGCTGCCACTTTCAAGTCTTTTTCATTGAGTTCGTATAACAATTAATATTTAGCTCTAAACGTTAATCGCGATTTTATATTTTTCAATCAAAGAGTAAAGCGTTGGTCTAGTAATACCCAATAACTCCGACGTCTTCGACATATTACCTTCAGTTAATGCATAAGCTTTTTGAATGGCAATAGTTTCGGCTTGCTCACGCACAGCCCGTAAGTTTAACGACAATTCATACTCTGCATTTTCTTTATCAAAAAAACCTAAATCAAAAGCGGTTACTTGATTACTAGTACTCATGATAACTGATGATTTAACTTTATTCTGCAATTCACGAATGTTTCCAGGCCACTTGTGATGTCTTAGGCCATATAAAGCATCATCGGCAAATGACTTAGCATTACGCTTATATTCAACGGCATATTGCTGTAAAAAGAAATTAGCTAAAATAAGTACATCTTCATCACGATCACGTAATGGTGGTATGTTTAAAGTGATCTCAGTAATACGATAAAAAAGATCTTCTCTAAAAGATTTTTCCGCCACCATAACTTCAAGGTTTTGGTTAGTTGCGCATATAACACGAACATCAACAGGAATCTCTTTTCGCCCACCTAAACGCTCTATTATTTTTTCCTGTAAAAAACGTAATAATTTTGCTTGTAAATGATAAGGCATATCACCTATTTCATCTAGAAATAGTGTCCCGCCTTGAGCGCACTCTATTTTGCCTAACGTTGTTTTATGGGCTCCGGTAAAAGCGCCCTTTTCAAAGCCAAATAACTCACTCTCTAACAAGTTCTCAGGAATAGATGCACAGTTAATGGCGACAAAAGGTTTATCACTACGATCACTAACTTTATGAATGGCTTTCGCTGTAACTTCTTTACCAGTACCACTTTCACCCAGCAATAACGCTGTTATTTCTGTTGGCGCAATACGCTTTACCATCAAACGTAGTCTATCAATACTTTCACTGCTACCAATAATACCTGTATCACAGTCTACAACAGACTTCATACTGCGATTATCGGTTTCTATCGTTGCTAAGCTAAAGGCACGAGAGACAATGATGTTAATCACATCAGCATCAACCGGCTTTTGGTAAAAATCATAAGCGCCCATTTCAATGGCTTTTAACGCATTAGCTCGATCATCATTGCCTGTTATAACAATGACTTTAGTATGAGGAGCAATCTCTAATATTTGTTTTAATGCCGCTAAACCTTCACTGGCATTAGCAGTATCTGGTGGTAAGCCCAAATCAAGGGTAACTACTTTAGGTTCATGACGCCTTACTGCAGCAATAGCACTCTCACGAGTATCCGCTAGTACAACATTGTAGTCAGCCAAGCTCCATTTCAATTGCTTTTGTACACCAATATCATCATCAACTATCAACAACTTTTCCATAGCTATGCTATATCCTTTATTTTATTTTTAGCTGTATTTACACGGCAAGATTATTTCAAAGTGGCTGCCTTCATTTTCACGGCTAGTTACCTTCATAGTGCCACCTAAACCTTCAATGAACTGTTTAGCTTCATAAACCCCAATTCCCATACCCGCATTACCTTTAGTGGTATCAAAGGGCTTAAACAAGCGATTTGCGATGAACTCTGCAGACATACCACAGCCGCTATCACTTATTTTAACGTGCAAGTTGCCTGCTATCATTTCAGCAATTATTTTAATCCAGCCACTATCACTTGTCGCTTCTTGTGCATTTTGTAATAAATGATTTAACACTGAAAAGAATGTTTCTTCATCAATAACTATATTACGATCAAGTGATAACTGAGCACTAACTTTCGGTAATTGTACATTGCGCTGTTTAACAACGCCCTTAATTAACGCATGCACATCCGTGCTTTTTTTACTCGACTCTGCAACTTGTTTATTACGTAACTGAGTCAGCACCTTATCTAATCGACCGGTTGCCGACTCTACCGTTTCAAAAACATCATCAATAAAATCGGGGTTATCTCTATGCCGCTTAGCATTGCTATTTATTAACGCCAGCTGTGCTTGTACATTTTTTAGGTCATGAACCAAAAAGGCAGACATTCGATTGAACGCGTCAAACTGTTTTGATTCAGCTAAACTCTCATTGGCTTCATTCAACGATAAGTAATTACTAAGTTGCTTAGAGATAGAAAAGAGTAAGTCTCTATCTTCCCAATTTAAAACCTCTTGTTCTTTCGGCATAGCCAATAAGAAAAAACCATAAACAGATTTATTCATAAAGATAGGGATAATAATATCTATATGTTTTTGACTACATGTATCGGCATCAAATAAAAGGTCTGGGTAACTATCTTCTACATAAACAAATTCTCTGACATCTATAATCCAACCATGTTTTTGGCAAAATCTATCAATAGGTACCAATAAACCTAAATCACTTTCATTAAGCTCATAATTTTCTTGGTAAAGGCACTGATACTTACCCGTTACAATTTTTTTAACCAGTGCGCCCTGCTTGATGTCTAAAGAAGAACAAATGATACGAATAGCAGTATGATAATAATCATTACTTTCACCAATTTCCAACTGCTCTATGGATTTAAGCCATTCAATTCGGTAATCATATTTATTAGCGAAAAAATGTTTAGTGATAAAGACCTTAACCTCTCTACGTAGTCTCTCAGTTATTAATAAGGCTGCTAAAACACTACCACCTAAAATAACAAAAGCGATACTTATAATATCGCCCCAAGCGCCACCAAAGTAATTAATTACATAACCAGCTATCGCCAATAAGAGCAAATACAAGCCAGAAATAAGTAACATTGAACTATAAAAAACGACTTCACGGGAAACAAAAACGTCTACCGACCAGTCTTTAATACGGCGAGTACTAATTAATATTAAGGGCATACCTATCGCGGCAATAAACCCCCGAGCATACCAGTAAGAAAAGTCTAATTGATTAACCATAGCCGCCTGAGCAAAAAGCACAAAATCAAAAACGCTAATCATACCTAACGCGATGATTAATGACCAAATAGCCCATTTCACTTTAACATCGGCATTTCGATATAACTGTTCAAGTAATACCAATAACCACAAATTGAGTAATAAGAATAATGAAAATAGAAGTTTTACGCTATCAGGCACAAATAGCGCAGCCCCCCAACAAATAGCTGATAGACCACCCCAAACTTGCAGATATTGCTTAACTTTTGGGTGAGTAATGAGACCTTTAAGCGAGGTAATATTGGCTTGTGTACAAATAATGAGTAACGACCAAACAGCTAGCTTAGCGGTTTCTATTGCCATAACGATAAGCAATGAGAACCCTTGTGCAGGTTGTAATGCGGCACTAAGAGAGGAAGAAAAAACTAATAATGATGCGAGCAGTACTAAACGTCCTGCGAGAGTTTTATTACGTGCAGCTAAAAGTAATAAAATAAAAACGGCATAAGCACAAGCTGCTAAAAAATAACCTGATGTGCCAATTATTTCCATTGATATTCGTCCTGGTAATTATGTTTATTAGCGGTGTCATTCATTGCCTAGTAAACATTCAACCAAGCCTCGTTACATATTGATAACAATTGAGCCATTATATATTAATTCAATATTTTGTCTTCGCATTATTAGCTAATTAGCTAATTAGCTAATTAGCTAATAATATAACGGTTTAACTTGTTTTTTCAGGTTTTTGAGGGAGTGAATAGCTCAGTTAAAATAGGTACTAGCAGGAAACTGGAAAGTGCTGAGACACATAAACCAGAAATAAGCACCACACCCAGTGGTTGCCATAAACTTCCACCATATAAGGTTAATGGGATCAGTCCACCTATCGTTGTGAGTGTAGTTAAGAGAATAGGCGTAAAACGCACCGCACTCGCATTTAATATTGCCGTGTGTTTGTCTAAGCCTAAGCGCAAATTAACATTAGTACTATCTATCAAAATAATGGCATTGTTAACAACAATACCAAATAAGCTGATCAGGCCAACAAAAGCCATCATAGAAAAGGATAAGCCAGTTAAATATAGCCCTATGATAGAACCAGCCATAGCAAAAGGAATAGAGCTAAAAATAATAAGTGGTTGTAAAATAGACTTAAATTGCAGCACTAATACTGCAAAAATTCCCATCGCGGTAATCAGCATAACCTGTGTTAAACCAGCAAAGGTTTTTTGTCGAGACTCCTCTTCTCCACCTAAGGTAAAGTGCATTCCTACCGGTAGGTCATATTGTTCAAGATAACTCACCAATTTTTTAGTGATTTCACCTACTGAATACCCCGTTTCAACATCCGCAGATACTTTAGCCATGCGCAATTTTTGGTAATGAGAAAAGTCTGTCCCTCCTTTCTTTAATTCCATTGTAGCGAGCTGCTCAAGGGGAATAAAAACACCTTGAGTATTACTTATCTCAACAGCCGATAAACTATTTATATTAGGTATCTTTTGGCGAACCATAATTGGATAATCTTCGCCATTTTTATCATTAAATTGACCAACCGTATAGCCAGATAAAATTGTATTAATGGTTTTATCCAATCGTTCAACACTCACCCCACTTAAGGCTGCTTGTTGGTAATTAATAGTTAACGCCAATTCTGTATTTGCCATACCGATAGGGTTATCAATATTTACAATACCTGATAACTGTCGCATTTTAGTAGCAAGATCATTAGCAACCTGCTCTAAATCACTTAGGGATTCACTTATCAATCGAATAGCAATAACCTGATCGGTCACCGGTCCCTGAGTAAACTCTTTAACTGTGACTTCTGCCTGTTGCCAGAGATTAAAATCATCACGTAAACTTTTAACTAAAGCCGTAACTTCATCACCTTGATAAGCTTTTAATACCAATAATGCTTGACCAAAACGAATCAGACCCCGCTTAGGTATTTCATTATAATAAATACGTGGATTTGAATTACCAATATTCAGCGCCACTTTATCAACTAAGTTATATTTTTTAACATGTTGGCGTACTTGCTGAAGCACTTTATCTGTATATGCGAGGGATGAATTAGCAGGGGTTGTAACATTAATTAATAACATTGGTTTTTCTGCTTTGGGGAATAAACTCACCCCAACCTGTCCAAACAAAGAAAACATGGCAATTAACATCAGTAAACTAACAATAATAACAGCTACTTTATTGCGCATTAATATCTTCAGAGCATTGGTATAACCTCTTTCAGAAAATTTATTAGCGTAATGCTGCAAGGTATTAATTTTTATAGCTTTAGTTTTAGTGTCTTTTTTAATAACAAGGAGCAACTTACTGGCTAAAAGTGGCGTCAATGTTAGTGCTACCAATAACGAAGCAAATAAGACTAAAACCACAGTTACTGGCATTGAACGAATAAAGTCACCGGTATTACTTTGAATCATCAACATAGGCAAAAAGGCTAACATAGTAGTAATAGTACCACTGGCGATAGCCCAAGCGACTTTACTAGTACCACTTGCTGCCGCTTGATTGATATCTTTACCAAGCTTCTTTTCTCTATGAATACTCTCAGTTACCACAATGGCATTATCAACTAACAGACCTAATGCGATAATTAAACCAACGATCGACATTTGCTGTAAACCATAACCACTAAAATCAAGCCAACCAATAGCCATCAAAAATGAAATTGGGATAGCAATAATCACCACTAAGGCCTCTCTAATACCCAAAAAGAGTAATGCCATCAAACCAACAATGACTAAACCTTGGGTTAAATTATCAAAAAATCCATTTACGCGAACATTAACGCTATCTGCTTGTTGAAATAATTTAGCCAATTTAAGGCCGTTTGGTAAGGTTTGCTTAAACTTCATGATTTCTTGATTTATTTGCTCAGTTAGGACAAATATATTAGTTTTCTCACGCTGTTCTACCGTAATAAATATAGCGGGAATATCATCAAAATAGGCTAAGTAACTTGGTTCTGCATCAGAAAAACTAACCTCTGCGATATCTTTAACTTTTAAAACTCTATTAGTGTTGGTTGTACGATTATTACTAATGATGGTATTTTCTATATCAAGTAATTGGGTGAAGTTCCCACTTGCCTTAACATTAAATCGACGCGTGCTGGCATCAACAAAACCTGGGGTGATATTTAATGCACGCCCTTGAAGCACTTGAGTTATCTCGGTGAGTGAAAGGCCATAATGCTTTAATAGAGATAAATTAATATCTATCGCCACTATTTGTCTTGGATATCCCCATATACTTGCTTTGCGTACACTGGATATCGTTTCAAGCCGTTTCTCTAGTAACTTGGCATATAACTCCATAGTTTTATAATCTGTTGGCTCAGACAATAAAGCTAATTGCATAATAGCAACACTGCTCGGTGTCGCTTTTAAGACCAATAACTGGGCAACACCGGCTGGCAAACTAGGTCTTACAGTTGATACCGCCTGCTTTACCTTATTAAACGCAGCTTCCGCATCTGTGCCATACAGAAAATCGATGGTAATTCTTACTGCGCCATTTTGGATTTTTGCTTCAATTTTTTTAATATTTTCGATATCAGCAATTTCTTTTTCAAGCGGATCAACCACTAGGGTTTCAATGTCACTGGGTGAAGCACCAGGGTAAACCACCTCAATTAAGGTGACAGGTAAATCAAATTGAGGATCCTCTGATCGAGGCATATTTAAATAAGAAACTACGCCAATCAAAATCAACAATAAAAAAATAGTTAAAGTAAATTGAGCATTATCTATAGCTAATCTAGGGAGTTTCATCGGCTATATCCCTTTACTGATATTCATCTAATTTCTTCGTTTCTAAAACAAGATGTTGCCAACCTCTTGTGACAATAGTTAAGGGCAGAGAGCTTGGCTGAGCTGATAAATAGATATATTCATTTGATAATTTCTTAATAGAGAAGGCTTGTTGGTGATAACTTTCAGCCTCTGTTGAGTCTGCATCTAATACCATAATTAAGGCACGTCCTTGGTTATCGACGCTGTTAAGTGCCTCAAGGGGTAATTGATAAACAATAGTCTTTGTAATACCATCAATCAACACGTGCGCTAACTGCCCTACCACCACTTGATTCGCTCTTAAATCATCTAATAATATTTCAATGGTAAATAAGTGACTTTGTTGGTCAGCTATCGCAGGAACTTTACTCACAGAACCATGAACAAGCCCAAAGGTAGCTAAATTAATATCAACCTTTTGCAGGGGTTTAACCAAGTTTACTTCTGTCGCAGTTAAAGCAACACTAACCACCAAGTTGTTGTCGATAGCCGCTATTTTCAAAGCAACTTGATTAGGGCTTTGTAATTCTCCTAACTCGGTGAAACGTGTTAGTACAACACCATCATAAGGGGCAAACAATTGTGATTTGACAAGATTGTATTGTGCAATGTTATGACTAGCACGCGTTGTTTCAACCAAGGTACTAGCATCATCAAGAGCTTGTTGTGAGCTTAAGTTTTTACTGAGCAGAGTCTTGATACGCCTAACTTCACGTTTTGCTTGTAATAAACGCGCATAAGTAGCATTTTTTTCAGCGGTTAATTCTTCATTATCAAGTTGAGCTAGCAATTGGCCCTTAACGAAGCTTTCACCTTCATCAACATTCATTTTTTCAAGGTAGCCACTACTTTTAAAAGACAAGTTTAACGTTCTCTTAAAATTTAGTTTACCTGTTCGGTTAATTTCCTTAACCATTAACTCAGGTTTAATCGTTTTGTTTTCAATTTGTTGAGCTGAGACTGATGTAGCCAATAGTATGTTAACGAAAAACAAACAGAGTAATAGGCCTTGTTTTACCCAAGATGGTATAGATGATGTTAACCCAAAAAGATGCGCTTTCATTTTGATAAGTGAACCGAGAATTTAATAGGGTATTCATAACTTTAGGCAGTTTTAGCTCTAAAGTACATAAATATTAATAATACTTCATACCTATGTATATACCCAAGTCACTTCAATATGCTCGTTTCAGGACGCCTGAGCGATTCATGTTCAAGGCGTGTATTTTATTAATGGTTGTTCCCTTAATGAACTACACAACGATGAACTTGATTTGCTCAGACGTCCCCGCAGGGCTGGTTTAAAAACGCTTTACACATCGTTATTGATTTCGACAATGGAACAACCATTCACTTCAATCAATGCATTGTCTAAAGGCGCTTTTAATTCCAGCTGAAGCATGCATATTGAGGTAACTTGGGTATATAGCTCATGAACAATCTCATAAAGAAGACAGCGTGATAAAGGCTAAATAGGCATGTAATATTTTAAATAGAGCCTCAAAACCAAAAGGGTTAACGAAACATCTCAAAAAAGTATTTCAATTTCAAAATATTCCGAGAAAAAAAGGATTGTTTTTTAAGACCATCATTTTTTACATTGGCTATTTTTGAGATTAATAATTCCGGACTTATCCATAAACCAGTATCCCAGTCGATATAAAGCGGATACTCAATTAATGCGATGTAAACAAGTGCTGGTAACGTCCGTTGAGTTTCCCTTCTTGCTGATGGATAACGATCTGTTGTTAAACCCCAGCCAGCATAAAAAGGTTGCCCCCAGGTGTGTACTTTTACATTATGCACTAATGCCTCAAAGCCGCTCAAAGACGTCATCGTATGAAGTTCGTCTATTTTTGAGTACAAACTGGTCAAGGGTAAATCGGTAACTATCCTATCAACACAAGAGTCAAAACATTCCTTTGAAACAATACCGTTACGATTTCCAGACACCACATCCGGATGAGGTTTATAAATAATATAGGCCTGTGGGTTAGCCTCACGCACAGCCTTTATAAGTGCCTCATTACTCTTAATATACGGGCTGCCTGTAATGATTGAGGCATCTCCATCAACTTGACCAACCACTAAAATTATTTTTTTGTTTGCTACCAATAGTTCAAAATTAGCCGCTTGCCCAACATTGTATTTACTCACGCCAGTCTGACGAAGTAGTTGAATTAATAACTCAGCTCTGCTTATGTTACTTTCTGTCAAGGTAGCGTTGTTTAACATGACTTCTAAATCACAAGGTGAGCGACTGTCAAAATAGATGCCTGTTTGGTCAATAGACAGCGACGAAGGGCGACACAAATTAGCACCTAAACCATTAGAACGAATAAACCCATCTTCTACGCGCAGACAATCGGTAAGCTCTGGATATTTAGCCCCCCAAACCAACAATTTATCATTGTTATTCAAGTGAAGAGGAGGGCGCTTAACAAAGATAATTTCGTTAGCCAAGTGCTGGCAAAAGTGCTTCATAAAAGCGCGTTTCCACATTGAAAAGCCAATTAAGTACAGCGTATGCCGGGGTGTTTTGCTTTTTTTCTGCAAACTAATAAGTGTAATTAGCTCTTCAAGCTCACATTTTATTTGTAATACCGGGTTGTAATAATGGCAATATTTCACCAAGGCAGCGTAAACAAGTTGCGCTAAAGAAACACTTGCACGCCTTTCACAGCTAAGTGCATCAGTTGTTAGCCCCCATCCGGCATAAAACGGCATGCCAAAACAGTAAACCGGTTTGTTTAGTAACAGCGCTTCAAAACCCATTTGTGACGACACGGTATACACAGCATCCACCACATTAATTAACGCGTGAGGATGACAATGTTCACTAATAATTTCAATATCACCAGCCACAGCAGCTAACTTACCTTGCGCCCACAATTTAGCTAACACACCTTTCTTTTTACCCAAGCGCGTATCAGGATGAGTACGAAATAATAATTGCGCCTGAGGATGATTAGCTCTAGCTTGTTTCACCATGGCGATAAAACTGCTTTCATCCGCCAGCGCACCCGTAATAGACAAATCACCGGCAACCTGGTCAACAATAAGAATTTTTTCTTGCTTTTCAGGCTCTACTTGCGCTAATTTCAGCTTCAGCGCTTCGGGTAATTCAACTGTATTATAAACATTATATTTAGTGATACCGCTAGCAACAACCAACTGCATTAAGGTTTCAGAGCGTGCTAACTGTAGCGCAGTTAAAGGCTCTTTTATCAGCGACTCTAAATTACAGGGTTGGCGAGCATCATAATAAATACCTTTTGAATCTGAAATAAGAGAAACAGCATGGCCTTTTTTGGCGGGGTGGCCGATATAGCCGATAAAGCCATCTTCTAAGTGGAGATAAGGAACACCAAGCTGCTCAGCCTGATGCTTAATTTTATTCGTGTTGGCTTTAAGGCCCCAGCCAGCAAAATAGTCACAGGCCGAGTCAGCTTTATTTTTGCTAAACAAAGCGACAGGCTGAGCTAAACAGCTCTCGAGTTGATTTTTTCGTGCAAGAACCCCTTTAGATTGAATCCAAATAGTCATCTATTATTAATAGCCCTAACTAACACCAAGTAATAACTCTCTAACGCGCTCTAAGTCTGCTGAAGTATCAACACCATGTCCCGGTGCTTCATCAATACAAGCCACTTGAATAGCAATACCATGCCAAAGCGCTCGTAACTGCTCAAGCTTCTCTAATGCTTCTAACTGAATAACTGGCAAGCTAGATAACTGTTTTAAGGTCGCTACCCGATACGCATACATACCAATATGACGTAACCACGGGCTGTCTGATGAATTAAATAAGGCTGCGTCAACGCCATCACGGGCAAAGGGAATGGCGGCACGAGAAAAGTACATGGCTCTATTACTATTATCACAGACTAACTTAACGCAATTGACATCATGTAACTGAGCTTCATCATCTAACTTACACGCCAAGGTAGACATACCGGCATGACTATCCGCTAAGGTTTGCGCGGTTAACGTAATTAAATCAGGTGATATTAACGGCTCATCACCCTGTAAATTAACAATAATATCATCATCAGACCAGCCGAGTTTAGTGACAACTTCGGCCAATCGGTCTGTCCCTGATTCATGCTCTACAGCGGTCATCACCACATTCGCACCAAAGTTTTTCGCTATGCCTTCAATATCAGTATTGTCGGTGGCTATAACAATATTGTCATTACCGATATTTGTTTCTAACGCGCGTTGATAAACATGCCAAATCATTGGCTTGCCAGCAATATCTAATAACGGTTTACCGGGTAAACGAGAAGAACCAAAACGCGCTGGAATAACTATTCTAAATTTCACTGATTTATCCTTAACTTACTTTACTGCTTAACATTGTGATCGAGCAAACTTAATGGCTCAATGTTATTTAAACGCAGTACATAATGCGCCGCTTCGCGGACAGCTCCCATACCGCCATGGAGTTCAGTGATAACATCAGCTATCGCCTTAACTTCTGCAATTGCATTATTAGGGGCTATAGCTAAGCCAGACATCTTCATTGCGCCAATATCAATAAGATCATCGCCCATAAACACGACTTCACATGGAGAAATACTTTCTTGCTCAAGAACGTTAGTTAAAACGGCCGCTTTATCTTTTACGCCTAAATGAATATGGTCAATCCCTAATTCTTCTAATCGGCATTGTGTCGCTGGTGCCCCTCGCCCTGAAATAGCCGCTAACTTAATACCCGCTTTTTTCATTAACGAAAGCCCCATACCATCATGCACATGAAATACCTTTAAGCCATCTTGCTCACCTGTAGCAGCATAATAAAGACGACCATCGGTAAGTACGCCATCAATATCAAAAGCAAACAAGCGAATACTTGTTTGCTTAATGTCTTCAGCTTGAATTAACGACATTATTTAATTTCAACTTTCGGAAATGATTTAACCAAGTCATCAATCGCTTTCATTTGCTCAAGGTAAGGCTCAAGTTTATCAAGCGGTAATGCACAAGGGCCGTCACATTTAGCATTATCTGGGTCTGGATGAGCTTCTAAGAATAAGCCCGCAATACCTAACGCCATACCAGATCGCGCCAGTTCAAACGCTTGTGCACGTCTGCCACCAGCAGAATCTTCACGACCACCTGGTTGTTGTAACGCATGGGTAGCATCAAAAATAACTGGTGCCATGGTTTTCATTTCATTCATACCGAGCATATCAACAATTAAGTTGTTATAACCAAAACAAGAACCGCGTTCACATAACAATATTTTATCGTTACCCGCTTCTTTAAACTTAGTAATTATATGACGCATTTCATGGGCAGCTAAAAACTGCGGTTTTTTAATATTAATGACCGCATCTGTTTTTGCCATAGCAACAACCAAATCAGTTTGGCGCGCTAAAAAGGCTGGCAACTGAATAATATCAACCACTTCAGCAACAGGCGCTGCTTGATGTGGTTCATGCACATCGGTAATAATGGGCACATTAAAAGTTTCTTTAATTTCTTGAAAAATCTTTAAACCTTCTTCCATGCCGGGGCCGCGATACGAGTTAATAGACGAGCGATTGGCTTTATCAAACGAGGCTTTAAATACGTAAGGAATACCGAGTTTTTCGGTCACCTTTACGTATTCTTCACAAGTTTTCATCGCAAAATCACGTGACTCTAAGACGTTAATGCCGCCGAAGAGGGTGAAAGGGCTTTGGTTGCTTACTTCTAATTTATTTACTTTAATATGATTTAACACTTTGTTACCTTTCCCAATCAATATCTGCTTTAATTATTTTAGCGGGAGCACCCGCCAAAATTACATTTGAATCTAAAAATTTTTTATTTACAAAACTCATCGCCCCAATTACTGAGTTGTCTGAAACAATGGCTCCTTTCGAGACTACACTATTAGCAGCAATCCAAACATGATCACCAATAACTACATCAGCAGAGAGGTTAATTTGTTCTTTAGTATCTTTCTTATATATCTTATGTGAGTCAGATGTACGTATTTCTACATTCCGAGAAAATAGACAACGTTCGCCGATATTAACATTGCCATCTCTTGCAAGAATAAACGTTTCTATTGATGTAGACTCTTTACCAATAATTAGAGAAGAGTTTTTTCCGTGGGAAAGAAGAAAACCCTTCCACTTGCAGTCACTGCCTAACTCAACTTTACTCCCTAACCCATTAGTAGCGATGGTAACATTGTGTAACTCCGTATTTTCCCCAATTGTGATATTCGTTTTTTTTGATCTAAAATCAAAGACTATAGAGCCTTTTAATATAACGCCGTCACCGATGAATAATTCATTGCTTTCTAAACAACCTTTAAGGGTGATTTTTCTTCTATAATTGACCTGAAAGTCGTCTATTGTCTTTATTCTCTTCATTTGATTCTATTCCCCTAAGGCTTATTTTTTCAGAAAGTATTTTATCCATCGTTGCTAACTTAGGTTTTCTTTTTATTTTTTCTGTATACATTTTAAGTATATAAAGTCCACCCTCCCCATTTACCAAATAGTTATTTAGCAAGATACGAACAGTTTTTACATTATTTATAAGGTCAGGAGCTAATAGCATTAAATCGAATAATTCTTCGGAAGACGCTTGCTCTTCATTAAGAAAAAATGATTGAACCGTTAACCTGTCCAAATTCATTTCATTATCGTGGGCATAAATGTCTTTGCAAGTATTATAATATTTAAAAGCTTTATCATACTGTTCTAATTTTACGCATAACTCAGCCACTTCTTTAACAATTTGGTAATTACTTTGAAATTCAAGTGTTTTTTCATACAATTCCATCGCAACTATCAAGTTATCAGCTTTTAAAGCTTTTTTCGCTTGTCTAAAAAATTCAATACCTTGTTCTTTTTTTCTAGTCTTACAAATAATATCTATAGCTTCATTAATATTGATGAGTGATTGAGTATCATGGTCAAAATATCGAGTGTATAAAACATAAAAACAATAGAATAACTCTTCAACTGTCTTTTGTTTCCCTCTTCTAGAAATTTCTATCCTGTCGTCTGTAACCCCCCAACCAGCATAAAAATTTGCACCGAAACAAGTTACGGGTATCCCTCGAATAAGAGCTTCAAAACCACTGCCACTTGAAATAACATAAACTCTATCAATACCTTTAAGAGATTCTATAAAAGATACCTCGGCACCCAATACTGTACAAATATCAGCAACATCAATGGGATTGGATTTATTAATTTTACTTCCAGAAAGAACAGCTGGGTGAGGTTTATAAAAGATTTCTGAATCAGGATTCTCGGCCTTAGCAATCCTAACTAAATCATTTAAAGATAGTTTTTTATCTGTACCATATTTTATTGATGCATCCTGCTCAACTTGACCAAGTACCAACACCTTATTTTTAGAATTTACTGGATAAACAAAACCTGACTGTACTGTTGAGTTATACTTGGTTATTTCCGAATCGACTACTCTACCGATACAGTTTTTTGCAAACTCTTTCTGGCTTGGCGAAACTGAATAATCTTTGATAATTAACTCAATATCAGAAACTTCGTTATAGTTGTAATAAATAGACTGGGAATCTTTCACAATAGAGATAGGCAAGAGGTTCTGTCCCGAAAAATCAAGTTCCCCTCCAAGGCCTACTGATCTAATAAAACTATCTTCAACTCTAAAGACATTGGCACCAATTCTATTAGCAAACCTTACTGTACCTTCAGGAGCCAAATATCCCCAAATTAGAAAGTCGACAGCACCATATTCTTCTAAGCTCTTTAAAATATCGTTTTTCACATGTGCAGGTAGCTTATTATCAGTTGAAGTAATATTAGCAAACTTAATGTCATATTCCGGAAACATTTTTGCAACTGATTCCCTAACTACTTTGGGGCCAAATCTAAATGCCCATGCAACTTTTTTAGATACTTGTCCACTTCTCTCTTCCTGAATTCGGTCTAAAACTTTATTGCCATCTACTTTTTCTCTATTTAATTGTTCCAGAGTAGACTCTAAAGTTGCTTTTTTACCTCGCTTATTCACGTACTGAGGATATATCACATAAGTACAGTAAAATAACTCTTCAATTGAAAGTTTACGACGTCGCCGCTCTAAAGGAAAAAAATCTTCTGTCAGCCCCCAGCTCGAATAGAATGGTTGTCCATAGGTGTAAACTTTTTGACCTCGAAGCAATGCTTCAAACCCCACCAAACTAGTTATAGTATGAATTGAATCAAATTTATCCAATAGTTCAGTTAAAGGTGTTGAAATATCTAATACCTCTGCTATTTCAGATATCCGATTGAGTTCTTCACCTCCTTTTCTCCCCCCCTTAATAGTATCTGGATGAGGCCTAAAATAAATCGAAACTTCTGGAAATTTTTCTTTAACTGCCTTAACTAATCCGTAGTTCGTTTTAATAACGGGAGAACCATAAGTTAATGACATATCGCCTTCAACTTGACCTATACATAACACACTATTATTTTTAAGATCAAACTTAAGAGAGTCTTCAGTTACACTGTTATATTTAGTTAACTTAGATTCTTTGATTGTAGAAATTAATTTTTTAGATAGAGCATTATCTTCGTTTGTTAGGGAAACTTTATTACATAGTTTTTCCAAACCACTTTCGACCTTACTCTCAAAATACAAAGCACCTGAACTATCTAGTACGTATGATAGAGGTAAGTTATGTTGAGCTCCAAGACCAAATGAACGAATAAAACCATCTTCCATTCTACTTGGGGTAATATTTACCTTAGCTAAAAACACAGCCATTTTATCTGACTCAGAATAACTCCACACAATGACTTTTACATTTTTATTTTTTGCAATTAACAGCTTTAATTTATTTATTTCTTGAGATTTTATGTACTCAAGATTATTTGAATGAAACACTGTTTTGTAAAAGTCCTTTTTCCACTCAGAAAAACCGACCATTACAATCAAATTTGATATAGTCAACATTAGATTTTCTTTATTTCGTTCGTTTACTCTGTTGGCCTTATTTTTTAATGCATCTTTAAAAAAAACCGTAGGTTCTCTAAAAAGTTTTTTAAATTTTTTATTAATAGTCATTGGAAATCCGAAATGTTGAACGTAATAAAACCTCTAAGATTATCCCTACACAGTCATGTTAGATGTCCAACATTTTATGAGTATCGATAAAATAGAGTGAGTAATAATATATATTTTTTTGTGCTTTTTATGAAAGTAATTTTAAAGTGCCAAGATCACAGCTGCAGATACTGCTATCTGGTACATTACTTGTGTTATATCTTTGGTTAGCTGAAACGATTTTTCATCCGGTTTAGCCAAAACAAAGACCTCATCTCCAGCACTAATTTGTTTTTTACTGTCTAAATTTTCATTAACATCGATGAAGTCACCATTGGGCTTCATGATAAGAATATTCATGTCTTCTAGATCCTGGTTAGTGCCACCTGCTTTAGCGATATAATCACTGATGTTCATCGTATTGTTATATGCAATAGCCGTTGGGAATAACACTTCGCCATGGATCATCACCAAGTTTCGCTTGGTGGGCACAACAATACGGTCACCTTGTTGTAAAATAATTTTCGCAGCGTCATAACCAGCAGACAATATAACTTGGCCTTTCGGCTCTACTAGTTTTGCTTTTTCGATCCATTGAAGAATGGTGCTTGCCTCGGTAGCTCGTAGTTGTGCCGCTTCGTTCGTTCCTGAACGGGCGGTTAATACACTTTGCTCTAGGGCAGATAAAGAAGCCAACAACATATCTTTTTGACGTGTGGCAATAGACTCTCGATACAATTGAATGGCACTTTTATTAGATAATTGGGTGTACTTTACTTCGCTTAATAAGTCGGCCAAACTTGCGCCCCAAGGTAATACCATTTCAAACTGTGAGTTATGCTCGCCAACTAATTCGATGCTAATTTTTTTAGCGCGTAGTTGAGAGGATACTTTGATTACAGAACCCGCTGTTATCTCAATAGCGCTTTCGTTGTTGTTATTGTGGCCATTGCTTTTGCTTTTTTGGTTACTGCCAATTTCTGACATTGCATATTGCTTCACCGATAACTCGTTTTGACCTTGAGCATTTTTCGGTTCAATAATGGTAATGTGTGTTGCTTTTTTTCTGGCGATAACAGCGTTAAGAATATTGCTTAACTTGGCTTTGTCATTTTTAAGTTCATACTTACCACTGAACCTAACATCTCCTTCAATAACAACTTCACCACGCTTTGCAGCAACAAAAATCACATCACCTTCTTGCAACTGAATTTTTGGCATGGTGCCATGTTGGATAAAATCGTATAAATCTATTTTATATTGGGTTTGGTTATTTCGCTTTACTTCAACGTGACGCATGCTGCCTAGTTCCGTGCGTATACCGCCAGCAAGATCAATAAAACGTAAAATACTATCGGCACTTTGACCTTCATATAATCCTGGTTTATTCACCAAACCAGATAGAAAAACCTTTACTGTTTGGCTCGACATTAAGTTAACGTAGGCTTCTACATTTGACTTATAAACGCGCTTTATTCCTTTTAATACCACGTTGTTAAGTTTGGCATTGGTGACGCCTAATACTTTAATAGGGCCAACTTTTGGAATAAATATATTACCTTGTGGGTCGACAACAAGCTCCGCTTGATATTCAATGCCCCCCCATAACTGCACCAGTAAATTATCCCCTTGAGTAATTTGATAATTGGGGTTACTGCCCGCAAAAGAGTTTTGCTTAAATCCGCCATTAAATAACCAATGGCCATAAATTTTACTTTCATTACCTTTATTAATTTCAGCAATTTCCTGCTTAACTTCGCTACTGTCATCTTTAGCTATGGTTACAGCAGTCGAAACATTACTGGTTAGCATAAGAATTAGCGCACTTGTTATGCACTTTTTACTTAAATTCAAAAACAAATTATTCACTCTTTATGTTCCTTAATTACCGCTGCTAGCATTTTTAATACACCATAAATAAGCAACATGGAGATAAACCAGGTAAAAATGCTGTATAAACGACGTGGATACTTATCTTCTTGCGCCAAAGTGGGGTGTTCTATTACTAATAAATGTTTAAGTGTTCGAAAGGCGTCACTACGAATAACCTCTAAACTTGCTAATGATGATTTATAAAGATCTGCGGCTAGTAGACTGTTTAACTTAATTTCTTGGTAATCAACACTGACTTTATTTAATGATTGTTGCTCTTGATT
>Ga0209292_1000333_pt1 | contig 63083 bp, 64 predicted proteins | sample GOMGulsemesocosm_2_FD_184634 | JGI IMG/M metagenome (GOLD analysis project Ga0209292, IMG submission 184634) | Methane-oxidizing microbial communities from mesocosms in the Gulf of Mexico - GOM9C Gulf of Mexico (SPAdes) (version 2) | ecosystem: Environmental > Aquatic > Marine > Cold seeps... | reverse complement strand
TACATATTCCTTGTAAAGCAGTACCCACACGTGCAGTATTCATAAAGGTGAACATACATTCTAAACCTTTATTTTCAGGGCCTATTAATTCTCCAACTGCATTATCAAAATTTAATACCGCAGTAGAAGAAGCCTTAATGCCCATTTTATCTTCGATAGATCCACACGCAACATGGTTACCCTCGCCTAAATTCCCTTGCGCATCAGTTTTTACTTTAGGCACAATAAATAATGAAATACCGCGAGTGCCTGCTGGCGCATCAGGGAGCCTAGCGAGAACTATATGAATAATATTATCTGTTAAGTCATGTTCCCCTGCAGAGATAAAAATCTTAGTCCCCGTAATATTATAGGTACCATCTCCGTTTGGCTCTGCTTTGGTTTTTACTTGACCTAAATCCGTACCGCATTGAGGTTCGGTTAAACACATAGTGCCAGTCCAAGTACCTTCAGTAAGCCTAGTTAGATACAATTCTTTTTGCTCATCACTACCATGTGTTTGAACAGTATTCATAGCACCATGGCTTAAGCCTGGATACATAGACCATGACCAGTTTGCTGTTCCCATCATTTCGGATTTAACCATACCTAATGAAGGTGGTAAACCTTGGCCGCCATGCTCTACAGGATGAGATAAGCTCTGCCAACCACCTTCGACATATTTATGATAAGCGTCTTTAAAGCCATTAGGCGTTGTTACTTTACCATTATCGAAAGTACATCCCTCTTTATCACCACTTTGGTATAAAGGAAGTAATTCATTTTCACAAAACTTAGCACACTCTTGAAAGATGGCATCAACCAAATCAGGGGTTGCGTCTTCAAATTCTGAATATTTTTGATAATGGTCATAATAATCAAAAACATCTTCCATTAAAAACTTGATGTCTGTTATCGGTGCCTTGTAACTAAGCATGTTTCGCTCCTACCACTTGATGATTTTAATAGCTGCACTTAAAAATTTAGGCTTTCAGCTAAAGATATTAGCTTCGATTAAAACACTGGTCGTACCACCTAATCAAGCTATTTTTAGTTTTTTATTTTTTATTATGCTAATTACTGATAAAATGAGAATGAATGTTTTTCAAGTGAATCCAATAATATAATGTCAGAAAGCTACTTAGAAATAGAATTAGATCAACAACCTATAGAACTATGTAAACTATTAAAAATTGCTAATTTAGTCGCAGGCGGCGGAGAAGCTAAAGTGGTTATTAGTGAAGGATATGTTTTACTTAATGGCGAAGTGGCGTATCAAAAGCGTAAAAAAGTTTATCATAATGATATTATTGAATTTAATGGTGAAGTTTTGCAAATCATTGTAAATGAAAATTTAAAAGATGATTTTACTACTGAAGAAATAGTGCAAACGACTCAAACAAAAAGTGCTCCTAGTTTTATTGATAAACAAGAAGGTAAAGCAGAAGCAGCAACTAATACTGAAAGCACTGCTAAAAAGAATAAAAGAAGACCAATCTCATTTTAGTGGCGTTATTTGCACTTGAATTCGGCTATTTTAATTTCTTTTCCCAAAAAAGCGCATGTCCCAATTTAGGATCTAGCTCATAGCCAGAAAAGCCTAATTTTTTATAGGCCTTTTGAGCGACTTTATTACCCTGTAAAACTTCTAGGGTTAATTTACAACACTCTCTTTCTATTGCTATTTTTTCCACTTCACCAAACAGCTTTAAACTCAAACCGAGTCCACGAAATTTAGCTAACACTCCACAATCATGAATATTTATCAGTGGTTTACAGCTAAAAGTAGAAAAACCTTCTACACAATTAATAATACCTGCAGGCTCTTCATCAACATAACAAAGTACCGTAAATACATCACTTCGTTTGGCCATAATTGCTACAAGGTTTTCTTGTACATCGTTACTTAGCGCTTCACCGCCACCCATTTCATCAAGTGCATAAGCATTTAATAAAATGATTAAATCTTTTGCGTGTTGCTCATTGTGATAATCGGCTCTAACTAAACTAATATTCATTGATTTCTCGCTAATAGTGAAATAACACTTTTTCAATAAGTCGCACTATACTCTACCTATGCACAATATAAAGTCTTTATGCCAATATCAAGATCCAGAAAACTCTCAGCAACAAACTTTTTGTTGTCACGAAGAGGCTAATGATTCTGGGTTCTGTTACTGGCATGATAAAACGCTCGATAAAACAGGTGATAACGTCAAAGAAAAGTTAGAGAAATATGCGCAAGCTGGCGGATTATTACGAGGTATAATTCTAAAAAGAACTAATTTACATAATATTGATTTGGTAAATCATCATCAAAAAATTGGTTATGATTTTTCCTATGCAGATTTTTATCATGCGGATCTTTCCGGTGCTCACTTGTTCAATATTAGCTTGCCACATGCCAGCATCATGAAAGCAGACTTACGAAATGCAAATCTTAACTGTGCTAATTTAAAGACTGCAAATTTACTTGGAGTAAAGTGGTCGGGCAGTAAATTCGAAAATGTAAAAGTTGGTAAAAAAGTACTGCAAGAATCTCTTTCTAAAGAAGCAATGAAAAAGGGAAATAGTACTGAATCTAATGATTATTTAGAACAAGCTGAAGAGATTTATCGTGATTTACGCAAACATGCCGAACAAGAAGGCATTTTCAGTCTATCAGGTTTTTTCATTCACAAAGAGCTAACCATGAGGCGTTTACAGTTACCTCGTTACAGTGCCAAGCGTTTTATCTCTAAACTTGTTGATATATTCTGTGGTTATGGTGAGGCGCCACTGAGGATAATTGGCTTATCTATTTTTATTATCATTATTTGCGCCATACTCTATGCATTTACTGGTTTAAACTATCAAGGCACATTACAGAGTATTAATAGTCACAATAGTCTTAATGAAAATATTTCACTCTTTCTTTCATCACTCTACTTTTCAGTCGTTACTTTTACCACGTTGGGTTATGGTGACTTTAATCCTGTAGGTATATCCCGTGCTATTGCTGCTTTTGAAGCCTTTACCGGCAGTTTTACTATTGCGTTATTTGTAGTCGTTTTTGTCAAGAAAATGACAAGGTAAAAAATTTATTATTTATTACTTTTTCATCACTAATCTCCCTGCTAGAATAGCGACAATTTTATTTATCTTCATGTTAGCTTTGTACTAATATCGCTTACATGTATTTTACGGAAAACTTTAGTGATGCGTACCAGTCAATATTTACTGTCTACTTTAAAAGAAACTCCTGCTAGTGCCGAAGTTATTAGCCATCAATTAATGCTACGCGCGGGTCTTGTGCGAAATCTAGCTTCAGGTTTATATACTTGGTTACCAACTGGCTTACGTGTGTTGAAAAAAGTAGAAAACATTGTTCGTGAAGAAATGCAACGCGCTGGTGCTAACGAAATATTAATGCCAATGGTTCAACCTGCAGATTTGTGGGAAGAATCAGGTCGTTTGAACGATTATGGCCCAGAGTTATTGCGTTTAAATGATCGCCATAAGCGCCCTTTCGTTTTAGGCCCCACACATGAAGAAGTAATCACCAAACTAGTTGCGAATGAGCTAAATAGTTACAAGCAATTACCCTTAACATTATTTCAAATTCAAAATAAGTTTCGCGATGAAATTCGTCCTCGTTTTGGCGTTATGCGTGGTCGCGAATTTTTAATGAAAGATGCCTATTCTTTTCATTTAGAGCAAGAGTGCTTAGAAAAAACCTATCAAAAATTGTTTGATGCTTATTGTCGTATTTTTGATCGTTTAGGTTTAGATTATCGTCCTGTTTTAGCTGATACCGGCTCTATCGGCGGCGATGCCAGTCATGAATTTCATGTGCTTGCCGATTCAGGCGAAGATGACATCGCCTTTAGTGATGCCAGTGACTTTGCTGCCAACGTTGAAAAAGCTGAAGCGTTAGCACCTCAAACAGTTCGTGCAGAGCCAACAAAAACACTGACAAAAGTTGCGACCCCAAATGTTAAATCTATCGATGAAGTTGCTAACTTTTTAAATATTGATGTTAACACTACCATTAAAACATTACTTGTTTGTGGGATTGAAAATGAGCAAGGTGGCACACCTATCGTAGCGCTAGTGCTCCGTGGTGATCATCAACTTAATGACGTTAAAATAGAACATCTATCACAAGTGGCCTCACCGTTAACTTTTGCTAGCGAAGAACAAATATTAGCCTCTGCTAACTGTAATGCCGGATCTATTGGTCCCGTTGGCTTAAATATTGATATTATTGTCGACCGAAGCGCTGCAAACTTAAGTGATTTTGTCTGTGGTGCAAATGAAAATGACAATCACTTGACCGGTGTAAACTGGGAAAGAGATTGTCATAGCTATCAAGTTGCCGATATTCGTAATGTCGTTGAGGGGGATCCTAGCCCTTGTGGTAACGGAAATATTGTTATTAAACGTGGTATTGAAGTAGGCCATATTTTTCAATTAGGCAAAAAGTATGCCGAAGCCATGGGTTGCGCTGTATTAAATGAAGGCGGCAAAAACCAAACCTTAACTATGGGTTGTTATGGTATTGGCGTATCACGTATTGTCGCTGCTGCAATTGAGCAAAATCACGACAAATACGGTATCAAATGGCCAAAAGCAATTGCGCCTTTTCAAGTAGCGATTGTACCAATGAACATGGCAAAATCCGCACGGGTGAAAGAAACCGCCGAAGCACTATATGAACAATTAAATCAGGCAGGTATTGAAGTCATATTTGATGATAGAAAAGAGCGCCCCGGTGTTATGTTTGCTGATCACGAATTAATGGGCACACCTTTATTACTTATTATCGGTGAGCGTAATTTAGATGCGCAACAAATAGAAGTTAAAAACCGTATTACTGGTGACAAGTCTTTACTTGCTATTGATGAAGTTATGTCGCTTTTTAACTAACAACAAAAAAACAAAAGTGAATTTCTTAAAGGGGCTAACAGCCCCTTTTTTATTACCGCTAAACCTACTTTTTCTTAAGTATAGTACTGTCGCGTTACTTCACATTAGTATTTGTTATTCACGTAAATATTTTTTAGATATTTAAATTTAATATATGTATTTGCAAAAGCCCATAAAAGTACGTTATCAAATGGAAAAGTTACATATTAGTTACGTTTGTAGCTACCCATTACCATAAGGTTACTCTTCTGTAAGGTCACTATTCCCATTAGAAACATTAGCACTAATGGACTATGCTAAACAACCACCGTCTAAAGACGGGGGTTTAAACCAATTCCTTCGGACGAATTAACCAAGAAAATTCATTCAATAGAACTTTTAGAAAGTCACCGTAAGAAACCTGCTAATTTCACACGAAAGCGAGAATGAAATTACCTCATCAGGCATTTGTTGAGTTAAACGATGATTTGGTCCATAACTTTTATGAGGTTACAAACATTAATAAATGGCAAGGTCATCTACTGTTAGCTGTTGATGGCTCTGTTACGCAACTCCTCGTTTCTGAGGAGCTGCTTCAACATTTCGCTAAAGCTCATTCACAGACTAAAATTCCTTGTGTTCGACTTTATCGGTTATGCGATGTTAAAATAACATCACGCTAGACATAATGGTTTTTAACAGAGGCTATCCTGCTGTTTAGTTTTATAAATATCATATACTGAAAATATTAATTTCTGCATGCGTATTGTTAAAAACTCTATTGGCAGCTGTGTTAATACCTATCCTTTAAGTAAACTTTGCAGAGTCGGTACTTTTGGAGCCTTGAGCAATCAGCAGTAGAATATCCTGAATTAATCATTTTATGCCAACAGCAAACATCAGTTTTTCGAATTGGGTTATAACTAAAAGTAACTGCGCTAACGCTCAAAGACTTAATAAAATATAACCCGACCGATAAGTTGCTATCCTAATAAATATAGAGGCTTTAGCCGCCGAATTGAAAACGTAAACCAGCATTAACGGTAAAACCATCATTTCTTGACCAAATATCTGTCGTCCATCGACCGCTAGGTGCTTGCTCGGGCAACACTAAAGGATCTTCCTTAGTTTGTCGCACATTTAACAAGTTTTCGGCATTAACAAATAAGCTTACTTGTCCTATGGTAATTTGGCCTAACAGCCCTAAGTGCCAATAAGGCTCGCTTCGCTCTCGATACGGGTTGTTCTCAAGGTGCTGTGTACCGGTATAGTAAGCTTCAAAACCTAACAAATGACTGCCGTGTTCTTCCCACATAACTACAAGGCCCGCAGAATGTTGAGGCGTCAGCGCTAAGGGCACTCGGTCAAAACCAGAGTCACTTTCTTTAGTGGCATCTGTATACAAGTAGCTACCAGTAAATTTAATATCTCGCCAGCGATAGCGTAGTAATAATTCAGCACCGCTAATTTCACTTTCACCCGCAGCATTGACGATGCGAACTTGTTTACCCAAGGCTTCATCAACACCATTAATTACTTCTAATTCAGTAACGTTATCAATAACTGACGCAAATAATGTCAGGCTGGTTTCTACGCTGCCCAGCACATAGCTAATGTCTATAGACGCTGTAGATGCTCGCTCCTCATCAAGATTTTCTAGCGGCGCAAGGCGAGATAAACCCGCTTCATCAATGTCCTCAATAAAGGGGCTTGGTGCGAAAAATCCTTGTCCATATGCTCCCCTAAACGTCCAGGCTTCAGGGCTGTACAATAATGAAATTCGAGGGCTTACTTGCGTACCGTATTCACTATGCCAGTCAGTACGTGCACTAAGCGACATGGAAATGTCATCACTTGCTTCATAATCTAGTTGCGAAAATAGTCCCGGCACTTGATAAGTATAATTAAATTCAGGAAAGGTATCAGATTTAAACTTTTCAGATTGTAGCGCAAGCCCAACTACCCAAGCCGTTTTATCAGAATACCCAGATAAGCTCGACTCGATTAGGTTACTTTCGTGGCTATCATCCTCTAGGATTTCACCAAATTCGTGCTCGTGCTCTTGATTCATTGCTGAGCCACGAACATTTAAATTTATGCTCTCTCCTAAGGGCTGGTCATATATAAAACCAACATCGGTTCTCAGCGTGTCTTGTGTTTGAGGGTATTTATTACCATCAGGTACTGTAGCCTCACCTAAAGTGCCACCAGATCTTTGCTCTGTCATTGCACCCACTGTTATGTAAAGGTTTGCGCCATTATCACCCTGCCAATAGAAACGAGGGCGGGCACTGGCCCTTTCGTAGCCAGCTATATCAATCCAACCATCATCATCTAAATCTTGCTTTTCTTGGTGATGAACTCCTGCTGTAATTGATGCGCTTAAAGCATTTGTTAGAGGTGATGCAAAGTACGAAGTAATATCTTGACCATTTTTAGAGGTAGCATTGACCAATACTTCTCCTTCATAATCATCAGAGGGAGTGCGTGAAATTAAATTTATTACCCCACCTAATGCAGAGCCGCCATAAAGAGAAGAAGCAGACCCTTTAATTATTTCAACATTTGCAAGGTCTGTAGGTGGAATTTGCATCAGGCCAATTGAAGCTGTTTGACCACCGTATAAAGGCAAACCATCACTTAACAGCTGTGTATAACGTCCATACATGCCTTGTAGTCGGATGTTGGCACTTCCTAATGCAGGCGAGGTGGTTTGTACTCTAACACCACCCGTTTCAGCTACTAACATAGAGATATTGCCAGGGCGCATTAGCGCTTTTTCTTGTATTTCTTCGCCGTTAATAATTTCGGTTCGTGTTGCCGATTCGGTGACAATACGGCCTAATCGAGAAGCGCTTACTTGAATTCTTTCAATAGGGTTATCGCTATGTTCATGATGCTCTTGCTCTTTATGTTCGTCATGTTCATTTTTATGTTCATGGCTATTTTCATTCGCGTAGGAAAACGCAGGTATTAACAGTATTGCTACTGCCGTTTTTAAAGACTTTTTAAACATTTTTACCTCAGGTATTGCTTGGTAATAATTCAGCACAATAGCGCTGATTAACTTGAGAAGTTTTCAGTTGTACACAATTCAGGGTGTTCTAATACCAATTAAATTAACAAAGTGAGCAATTATAAACGAGGATAAATTCTTAATGACAAGGCGCTTGATTGAGTAATAGCTGGCTATTGGAATTGAAAGCAACGCTGGCATTGAATATTTAGACCGCTTTAGAATGATCGATTATTTATTTCAATTGGTATATGTTCTTATGAGGTAAAAATTGGAGGGCGATAGAGCAAAGTAGAAATAGATTTAGGTTGCTCAAACTGTTGCATATAAACAACGTCACTTAAAGCAGCTGTTTTAGTTAAATCCACTTCAGTATTAAAATATACAAATGATGAACATGCATTGGCAATACAAGTACAATCAACACCACAACATTCAATACCACAGCAATCTTCTGGATTATCTTTGTCAACTGGGTTTGAATCGTAATGCTTTACTAGTTCACTGAATTTGGAAGAAAGAGAATCGACTGAAGTTTCGCAAGATATAGAGGTATTAAAGGCTATTGCTTGCCCAATAAAGGCAACAAGCATCACAGCTATAACTAATACTCTTGAAACTGCTTTTAACATATAACACCCTAAATACAATACGCGCAGCATTATAAGAGTTTCTTCATGATATGTGAACAATCATACGCAAGTTTATTCTAGTGGGGTGTTACATTTTCGCTATAAACAGCCTAGTAGACTCTTAATTATAATGTCTGGTTTTGTCGGAGGAGCTGTCGCTTTTATTTAAAATCTCTATGACTATAATGTGTCTTTTGCGACGGTCAGGCTTGGTTATAACTTATAAATCAAAAGTATCAGTTCAAGTTTAAGCTACTAAAAATAAGCTATTAGAAAGTAGACTTACCTTAAAACATCTTGATAAAGTTGCGCTGCAAGTTGTTTTAATACTCTAGGCTCAGGGTGAGTTTGTGCAAAAGTTCTTAAACCATATATTCCCATCAAAAAATACCTCGCTAAGTGCTCACTATCTTTCTCTGCGCTGATGCCCTTTTCTTTTTTAGCTTGTTCAAACTTTTCAGTAAATGCTTGTTGCAACATAGCTAAGTTGTTACTAATAACCTGTTGTACTTCAACGTCTTGCTCTGCGGCTTCATTCAAGGCTTTGGTTAATAAACAGGCTTGAGTGTTATCACAGCTGATGCATTCGACTACTACATTATCAAGATATGATTTTAAATTATCCGTCGTTTGTTGAGATGCAGAAAAAAAACCTTCAAATTCTGTTTTTCTATCTAAACGGTATTGTTCAAGTGCTGCTAGCAATAAACCCCGTTTATTCTCAAATGCACAGTAAATAGAACCTGGATGAAGGCCTGTCGCTTTTTTTAAGTCTTGCATACTGGTATTAGCAAAACCTTTATTCATAAAAGCATTCATTGCAGATCTCAATACTTTTTCTCTATCAAACTCAGCATTACGCATTTATTTACCACTTTTTCACCTTAGATTTTTCGATTATAGCCTTTATTGAATAATCATTCAAAAACAATACTTGAACGTTCGTTCAAAGAAGAGTATCTTGAACGTACATTCAAAAAAGGAATATCACCATGACAGCTAACTTATTTCAGCCTTATGCGCTAAATGACACAATCAATTTAAACAATCGTATATTAATGGCGCCATTAACACGCTGCATGGCAGATGATAATTTAGTGCCGACACAAGCAATGGCAGAATATTACGCAAGAAGAGCTGAAGCCGGTCTAATAATTTCTGAAGCGGTTATTATTCGCCCTGATGGTCAAGGATACCCCAATACTCCTGGTTTGTTTTCACAAGCTCAAATTGAAGGCTGGAAAATAGTCACAAATGCTGTACATAGCAATGGCGGCAAAATCTTTGCTCAACTTTGGCATACTGGCCGCGTAGCTCATCCCTATTTTTACGGCAATGGTAACACTGATGCTCCGGTGTTAGCCCCTTCTGCTGTTGGCGTTGAAGGTAGCGTACCTAGAATGAGAGAACTAGCCTATAAAATTCCTAGGGCCGTTACTGTTGATGAAATAAAAACATTAGTTGTCGACTATGGCAAAGCCGCTGAAAATGCCATTGAAGCTGGTTTTGATGGTGTTGAAATTCATGGTGCAAATGGTTACCTCGTTGATCAATTTTTACATCATGATAGTAATCGTCGCACTGATGAATATGGTGGCAGCAGTGAAAATATGGTTCGTTTTCCTCTGGAAGTACTTGATGAAGTAATCAGGAAAATTGGCGCTGACAGAACAGGATTAAGGGTTTCACCTGGTGCCTATTTTAACATCACTGGCGATAATGAAGATCGCGCGGTTTTCGATCATTTATTACCGGCGTTAGAACAACGTAATTTAGCATTCCTTCATATTGGCATATTTGACGATAGTATGGAGTTTGATTATTTAGGCGGTAGCGCATCAAGTTATGTTAGAGCGAATTATAGTAAAACCTTAGTTGGCGTAGGAAGTTACAGTGCTGAAACAGCAAGTAACGCGATAGGTGCTGATAAGTTTGATCTTATTGCCTTTGGTCGTCCCTTTATCGCTAATCCTGATTATGTCGCTAAAATACGAACCAATGAACCTTTAACGAGCTATTCTGAAGAGATGTTAACAAGTTTAATTTAACGATAATAATATTCTCGATAACAAAACTCTTTGCTGCCAGGGAGTTTTGTTATTTTATACCCACTCCACTTTAAGATGCTCGTTTCAGGATTATTGATGATTATTCTTTTACCTAGCGATTACGGATAAGTAACCTTCTCCACCATCTTTTTTTCTAATTCTTTTTCAGGTAACGGGCGACTAAACAAATACCCTTGAAAGCGTTCACATCCTAAATTTTGTAAGCAGGCTCTTTGCGCTTTTGTTTCTATTCCTTCGGCAATACAAGACAGCTGTAGGCTTTTAGAAAGAGCCACAATAGCCTTCACTACACCTAATTTTTTGCTATCAGTCTCAACTCCTTGTACAAAAGACTGATCTATTTTTAACGTATCTAATGGTAAATCAAGCAAATAAGTCAATGATGAAAATCCTGTACCAAAATCATCAATAGCAATACGAATACCTTTGTCTCGCAACTCATTCAATATTAATTTTGTTCTCTCTATATTATGTAAAAAAACATTTTCAGTAATTTCTAATTCTAATGCGGAAAAAGGTAGTTTGTGTCGCTGTATCGCCTTAGTGACTAGTTTTACAAAATCCTTTGAGTGTGACAAAACTTTAGCAGAGATATTTACCGCAACAAATAACGTCTTGTTATGTCGGCGTAGTCGCTTTAAAGTCGCCAAACTTCGGTCCAAAACCCAATAAGTAAGATCTTCAATAATCAGGCTTTCTTCAGCAATAGGAATGAATTCCGCAGGGCTAATAGCTCCCATTTCAGGTTGTGTCCAACGTAATAGTGCTTCAATACCTTGCATTTAATTGCCGTTGATCAAGGGTTGAAACATTAAATGTAATTCGTTATTACTAATAGCATGGTGCAGCGCATTATCAATGTACTGATGATGATTAATTTTGTCAGAGAGCGTTTGGCTAAAAAACTGATAATTATTTCGCCCCTGCTCTTTCGCATGATACATCGCAATATCAGCAAATTTAATCAAATCTGTCGCTTGACTACTGTGAGCTGGGTAAAGGCTTATGCCTATACTGGCACCAATAAAAAGCTTATGCCCTTTCACACTGAACAAGGGTTGCAGCGCCTCAATAATTTCTGCCGCTAATTGTCCTGCAGCTTCTTTACTATTGATGTTAGGTAGCAGAATAATAAATTCATCGCCGCCAAAACGGGTCATTAAATAGCGACTAGGTATCACACTGGCGATACGGTTCGTAACACTGCACAACAGGCTATCACCAATGTCATGTCCTAGACTGTCATTAGTACTTTTAAAGTTATCGAGATCAATAAAGAGCAAAGCCAGCGAAGTGGTCTCGTTTTCCGTCAGGTACTGATTTAATGTTTTATAAAGTTGTGTTCTATTTGGCAAGCCGGTCAATGAATCATGATGAGCTTGGTATTGCAGCCGTTGTTCAATATGAAGCCGTTCTAATGCCGCCCCCATAATACTACCCATAGCAACAAAGAGATCTTTTAGTTTGTCGCCATCATTGATTGCCTGAGCAGTTGCTGTGCAAATAATTCCAGTAACCTGCTGCTGAGTATAAATAGGAATGTTCCAGCCACTTACCAAACCAGATTCAGCGAGCAACTTGTGCTCTAAATAATCTTGATTCTTAAAGTCTGCAAAAAAACGCGGCTCACCTTCTTGCATAATAGTATTAAGAATGGAATCCTCTTGAGCGGGGAAAACTTCATAAGGCAATGATTGCGTTGATTCACGAAGATACTTAACTTTAAAGCCTGACTTATCTTCGGTAGGCGTAACAAAACAGGTGCGCTTGGCCGGTATTAGGCTCTCTATCGAATGTAAAATAACATTAAATATGTCAACTTCACTAACCGCGGTTGATAAATTTTCAGCACATAGGTTTAACACTTCTAACTGCTCTGAATAATGACGATAGCCAAGCATAGATAGTCGGGTTTTTTCCAGTAATTGTTGTCGCTCTAAATAGGTCGACAGTAATGTGACAACAAGCGACATTAAATCAAGGGTGTTTTGGTTGAAAACATTTGCACTTTTGGTTGCAATATTAACGGATCCAATAACTTCACCTGAAATAACAAATGGTGCATTAATAAAACTTTTTATGCCCTGTTGGTATAACAACTGATTATCGATGAATGGGCTATCAGGGTTGCTAATATTAAGCACCGGAGTTTTTACTTTTATTGCCTGACCTGCGCAAGTGCCATCCAAGGGCATCGTTTTGCCAATAGGCAGAGCTCCTTCAGAGCCGTGTAAAGAGAAAACCTCTAACTCAGTATTTTCAGCATTGAGTAAGGTAACACTACAGCGGTCTGCCGGGATTAACTCAGGTAAATGCAAAGCGAGGCTGGCATAGATTTTTTTTACTGATGAAGCTTTATTTATCGATATAATAAAGTTACTAAGCGTTATTGATGACTCAGGATTATCAAAAAAAAGTGCGCTGCTATCTGAGAGCATAAATTACCTGTTGTTGACTAAAATTAAGTAAGTGACTAGCACTGGTCATACACTCTATTCGAATCGTAAATTAGCGATAAGTAACAAATGAAATTAGGTTCGTTCACTGACAGTATTTAATACTAAGTTTATCGTAATTATAAAAAACCACCAACTTTTAACAGTAAGACCTAACCGCTTTATTAAACAAAAAGGAACAGCTAAATCCTCCCTTTACCTTTAGCGCTCAAATTTAAAGTAGTAAAAATAGTGATAACTCAGTCAAGAAAGTAATCCTGCCTAGAAGACCCATCATTATGAGTATCTGCTCACTTGCTCATTTACTGATGCCACCAAATAAAACAACTTCATGATTATCTAACCATAATGGATACTTAGCCATTACCTTAGTAAACATTGGACTTTGCAAATAGTTGTTAAGCCATTTTCTTATGTTTGGATATGGCGATTTTAAATACCATTGACGCTCAACTCGTGCAAACTGACGAATAAACGGCACTAATGCGATATCGACTATGCTTTCAGTATTCGACATTAAAAATTGCTGACTGTTTAAACGGCGTTCTAATATTTTAAGGTACTGTTCACAAGCTTCTCTGCATTCGACAACATTACTTTCTCGGTAACGTTTGGCACACTTATATTGTTCTAAACACGCTTTAAAATCATGATCAAAGGTATTAATTAATTGTAGCATCTCTGATAGTTCACATGCATTCTGTTTTTGCAGTAAATCATCCGGGTCTGTCTCATTGAGCGCCCATAACATTACCGCTAAACTTTCCTCTAATACAGTACCGTTAGTTAACACTAAAACGGGTACGGTAGCTTTCGGCGAGGCTGTTATCATTTCTTTGGGCTTATTACTTAACACGATGTCCCGTAGCATGACAGTTTGTTTCGCTTTAAAAATAGCAATTCGAGCGCGCATGGCATAAGGGCAATTTCGTAGCGAGTAAAGAATAGGTAAAGGCTCTGTTATATTTGTCATTAGGTTTATTAACCATTAAATTCAAACTACTTAAGTTATTCGTAAGTAGTTAATGCGAGATCATTTAAGCACATAGTTCATCATTTTCATCTAGCTTAAATTTGAATGATTTACGTTTAGAATACTTTAACTGTATTCATCTGCTAAATATATGCGTAAAATCCCCCCTTTGAAATTTAACTGCCTTAATCATTGGCTAAAGTTGTTATAAATGAGCTCTAAAATTGAATTGTTAGCCCCGGGTGGCGATATAGACGCAATAAAAGCGGCAGTAATTGCAGGTGCCGATGCTGTTTATTGTGGTTTAGACACCTTTAATGCGCGTAACCGTGCAGCTAATATTTCATTTGATGAGCTTGTCGGCATTATTCGCCTTGCGCATCAATATGACTGCCAAATATTTTTAACTTTAAACATTATTATATTAGAGCGTGAGTTTAAATCACTGGCTAAGTTATTAAGCAAGCTGGTAAATACCACACTCGACGGCGTTATCATTCAAGATTTGGGGTTACTCTATATTTTGAACAAGCATTTTCCTACCCTAGATATTCATGCTTCGACCCAATTAACAACCCATAATGTTGGCCAAATTCCTTTCCTTAAAAAATTAGGTGCCTCTCGTGTTAACTTATCAAGAGAAATGAACTTAAGAGAAATTACCGCTGTTACCGCAGTAGCTCAGAAGCAAGATGTACTGACCGAAGTATTTGTGCACGGTTCATTATGTGTCGCTTTTTCAGGGTTATGTTATTCAACTTCTGCAAGCGTAGGTAATTCAGGAAATCGTGGTCGATGCAGCCAAGCTTGTCGGGAAGAATACGAAACCACACCTTCTGGAAATAACTTCCCATTAAACATCAAAGACAATTCAGCATTTTTCGATTTACCCGAATTAATTGATGCCGGCGTACATTCTTTTAAAGTGGAAGGCCGCATTAAAGGCGCGAGCTATGTGCATACCGTAATTGATAGCTTCCGTAAACAAATTGATGGTTATCTTGAAACCGGCGAATTATTAGAAGATGGAGAGCGACTTTATAAAGTTTTTAACCGTGATTTAACCAATGCTTTTTTACGTGGCGATTTAAACCAGTCAATGTTTATTGAGAATCCCCGCGATAATTCCAAATATCACGCCATTGATCAAAGTAATGCAATTTCTGTTGTGCAAATTCATGACGTAGAACAAAGCCTTAGCGAAGAAAAAACACAAATAAATGTTACTGTGAATGATAAAATAAAACACCTCAGTATAGAAAAGCGCCCTTTAACGCTTACCTTTACTGGTGAGGTCGGCAGCCCATTAACGCTGACAGTAATGACAGAAGACTACGTGATAAGTAAAACAACAACTGAAAAGAAAACAATTGTTATTCACACACAAAATTTATTATTAGCGAGTGATAAAAACTGTATTGATAAAGAGGCCATTGAAAAGCGTTTTAAAAGCTTTAACAATGCACAATTCAACTTAACTGAATTAAACCTTGATGGCATACCAGAAGGAGTAAATATCCCTTTTAAAGATCTTACTGCTCTTAAAAATAAATTATCATCAATATTAAATAATGATGCCCCCATTCACCCTGAAGTAATTTTACCTAAGTTAACACGCTATCCTAAACAGCTTGATAATGAAGAAACGAAAAGTAACGTTAAGGCTAAGTTATCAATTTTAATTAGCGATGACACTGACGTAAATCTTTCTCAGGTTACAGACGCTGACATTTATTTTAAATTACCTGACGCTTATAAACGTGGCTGCACTAAATATATTGGTTTTTTAAAAGAAAACCCTAGACTGATTCCGTGGTTTCCATCTGTATTAATTGGTAAAGACTTTGATGTAGCACTAAAGATTTTAGAACAAGTTAAACCTGAATTAATTGTGACTAATAATACCGGTATTGCGAATAGAGCTTTTGAACTTGGCATTAAGTGGATCGCTGGGCCTTTCTTAAATACCACCAACTCTTATGCGTTATTGGCCATGAAAGAAACGTTTAATTGTGAAGGCGCGTTTATTTCAAACGAAATTAATCATCAACAAATGAAAACTATTGCGCGTCCTGAAAACTTTAAATTATTCTACAGTATTTATCACCCCATTTTATTGATGACCAGTAGACAGTGTTTCTTCCAGCAAAGTGTGGGTTGTGAAAAGCCTCGTATCGATAACGGCTGTATGCTTTCTTGTGATAAATCGACCAGCATCACCAACCTTAAAGGTGTGTCATTTGCGATTGATAAACAAAAAGCAGGTTATCCAAGTATTTATAATAATGATCAGTTTTTGAATATGGAAATTATCAACGATTTAGCCCAACTGTTTGATGGTTTTATGATAGATCTAACCAATATAGGTTCGGGCGATAAAGCATCCCCTGATAAAGCGGCACTAATTGAACAATTTGAACAATTACTGAAGATAGACGACAACAGCTTTGACTGCTCAGATAAACAAGCAAGTATTCAAACTGTTCTCAACAAATTGGTGCCAGAGTCCACCAACGTCCAATACCATAATGGGCTATAATCTATAATTAGAATAAAATCCTCCCTAAGTGTTATATACACCCTGTATAAATCAATTAAAGTTATCTAACACAATTGCTAAAAGGTGATATAAATGTATAAACACATAATAATGTTACTCGCATTGATAAATATTTCTTGTGTTGAACAGAGAACTCTCGTTCACGCTGATACATTTTATCAAGGCACAAAACAAATAAGTCTACTTGATAACAAAGGCAAAAAGCTGTCGATAGGTTCTATTTACTTTACAACTGAAGCAGAAACTATTCATTATAAAATTAATTTAAAACACACATTATTTAAAGACTATTTTCTATCGATGAAAGAAATGAAATGTTTAGAAGGACCTGAATTATGGTGTCATCTAGCATACCCATACGACAACCCACGAAATATAACCAGAACAGATTTGACTTGGCTATCTCATGATTTATTGTTCATGTATAAAAAGCACACCGAGTTTGGTGCTAACTTTTATAACGGTATTTATTATGAGTTCAAACTAGAGTCAGGCAAATTAATAGGCACCGCAATGGCACTTGATCTTAACTTGTTGGCAGCCCCTCCAGAAGATAAAATACAACCACCAATAACCGTTGACGATATTGACGAAATAGAGCTAACAAACCGTTGGTTACCTATAATCGAAATTATCTAACCATCTCGTTTTTACATGGCTAATTATTCAATTGGCCATGTTAGTGTAAATGCAGCTCCCCCCATATCACTATCAGTAATACTCGCCACGCCATGATGCCATTCCATAATACGTACCACTATTGCCAGACCTAAACCAAAACCACCTGTTTCACGATTTCTAGATTGATCTCCACGGGAAAAGGCGTCAAAAATTACCGCTTTAAACTCATCAGAAACACCTTCACCATTATCTTCTACACAAATACTACACATACGTTGCTCGTTATTATTATCAGGCTCAAGCTCTAAAATAGTCACCCTTACCTTACCGGCGCCATATTTTATTGCATTGCTAATAAAGTTATTTAACGCCCGGTCAATAAAATGATTATCACAAATGGCGAGTAGATTAGGCGCTTTATCAATAAGCTGTATTTTTGTTTCAAGCTGTTCATGATTGTTGATTTGTTTTTCTACTAAATCATGAATATTTTCACTGGTAAAGCTAAGTTCTGGCCTGTCACTATCAAATGATGCATAAATAAGCATTTCATTAATGAGCTCTTCTAACTCACAAACATCATTATTTATCTGTTGTAGGTATTTTTGTTTTTTATCTTCATTTTTAACTGTTGATAACATTTGTAAAGCAAATTTACTTCGAGCAAGTGGCGTTCTTAATTCATGTGAAACAGCACTCGTTAGCTCTTTATGGGCATCAATAAGCCGTTTAATACGTTCAGCCATCATATTAAACGACTGCATCATAGGCGCCATCATTGTTGACTTAGCTACCGGTGCACTCGCCTTAAAGTCACCTTGTCCAAATGCACTGGTTGCTTTTTTAAGTTGCTCTAAATCACGAGACATCGGCCACAACCAGATAAAAATTATCAGGCCTAAAAAGGCTAAAATACAGACACGATAAATAGCTTTAATACGTGGTCTAGTCGGCATTTTAGCGGGGCCTAACGTAATTACCCACTCAGTATTTGGAATTGAATAATGCAAAGTCACCATATCATCATAATAATAAACATGGGTGCTGTCTTCTGTTAATAGATGGTGCTCTTCATGCTCCAACGCATCAAAGGTTGACGAACTGATTAATTCTAGTGGTAATTCATAGCGTATTGCCGTCTGCTCAACAATATGTTCCCATTCGGACCGAGGGTGTTTTTGTACGTAGTCACCCACCGCAAGTAACATAGTTTTATAGCCAGTGTATGACTCAACATCTTGTTCAAGATATGAATTCCAAACATTATCAAGTAACCAAGAAAAAATAATAAAAGTAGAGATAATCAAAAAATAAAGGCTAAAGAAAGATCGACCAGCATTTTTAAAACGAAAATTCATTATTGACCTACAGTATCAAGAAAGAAAAACAAAAAAGCGAAACTATCCATGACAATTTCGCTTATTAAAAATAGTGGTTAGTTCCACGCATCAGGAACAAATAAATAACCTTGTCCCCAAATAGTTTTGATTCTAAAAGGGGTTTCTGAGTCATCAAAGAGCTTTTTGCGCAGTCTCGATATACGTACATCAACACTTCGATCTAAACCATCATACTCTCGACCAACAACTGCTTTATAAATATAATCTCGGTTTTGTACTTCGCCTGCTTTTATTGCTAGTAACCACAATAAATCAAATTCCTGACTTGTTAGGTCGACATTATCGTCCTTTAATGTGACCTTACGTGATGCTCTATTAATATGTAAATGACCACAAGATATTTCACCCACTTCTTGCGATTGATTCGGTAGCTCACCACGACGTAATAACGCAGTAACTCTAGCTAATAACACACGTGGCTCAACAGGTTTGATAACATAATCATCAGCACCTATTTCTAAGCCTAGTACTTGATCGAAATCAGTGCCTTTTGCAGTTAACATTAAAATAGGACCGAAAAAAGTCGGGCGTAAATCACGACAGACAGCAAAACCATCTTTACCAGGCAGCATAATATCAAGGATAATCAAGTCAGGTGAAAACAGTTCAACGCGTTTAGCTACTGTATCGCCCCTAAACTCTTGTTTAACATGATAACCTTCACTAGTTAAGAAATCGGTTACTAAATCCGATAACTGACGATCATCTTCAACTAATAATATTTTCTTTACTGAATCAGCCATAATCATTTCCTTTATTTGCTAATATTTTTAACGAATACCAATTAAAGCAAGCTTAAACAAGTTACAGTTTATTAACAATACGCAGTACTAGTTGTTACGGTTAAATTACATAACCTTACATTTTTAAGCTCAAATGCTCAAATAACAGGCGCAATTGAAAGATTTACTAAAAATAACTTGCGAGTAAGTTATCAAACAAGCAAGATCTCAACAATATTTTACTTCAGTACTTAAATAACATGAAAATTATCAGTTTCAACATTAATGGTCTACGTGCTCGTTTACACCAACTACAAGCTATTATAGATAAACATCAGCCTGATATTATTGGTTTACAAGAAATTAAAGTGCATGATGAAGTATTTCCGTTAGAAGCTGTTGAAGCCATGGGCTATCACGTGTATTTTCATGGACAGAAAGCGCATTATGGCGTTGCTATGCTATGTAAAAAAGAAGCGGTAAAGGTACAAAAAGGCTTCCCTACTGACGATGATGAAGCTCAACGCCGCATGATCATGGTAGAAACCACCAATAACAAAGGCGAAAAAATCACGGTACTTAACGGCTATTTTCCACAAGGTGAAAATATCTCCCATGAAACTAAATACCCATACAAACGCAAGTTTTATCAAGACTTGATGACATATTTAAATGAATATCATACTAACGATGAACAAATCGTGGTGATGGGCGATATTAATATTTCTCCCCTTGATTTAGATATTGGCATCGGTGAAGTTAACCGTAAACGTTGGTTTAAAACGGGCAAATGTTCATTTCAACCAGAAGAACGTGAATGGCTTAAAACACTAATGGATTGGGGTTTTCTTGATACCTTCCGTCAACTTCACCCAACACGCACCGAACGTTACTCTTGGTTTGATTACCGCTCTCGTGGCTTTGATGATAACCGCGGCTTACGCATCGATGTTGTTTTGGCAACAAAAACTTTAAGTGAGCAATGTGTAGAGTCAGATATTGACTATGAGCTTCGTGGCATAGAAAAACCATCAGATCACGCGCCAATTTGGTCAACATTTACCGACTAATACTTACCTACTGAGAATAAAATTAACTCATGCCATTATTACCTGCTCATTACCTTTGTCCACTTTGTCAGCAAGCTTTAACACTTACTGACAAAACGTATAATTGTTCAAACAATCACAGTTTTGATCAAGCTAAACAAGGTTATGTAAATTTATTGCCTGTGCAATTTAAACACTCAAAAGCACCCGGTGATAATAAAGATATGGTTATTGCTAGACGTGCTTTTCTTGATAAACGCTTTTATCAGCCCTTGGTTGATAAAATGCTTGAACTGTATCAACAATATGGCCAAAGCAACGCCCCATTACTTGATGCTGGTTGTGGTGAGGGCTTTTATACTCACCAACACAAAACTGTTGATAATAAAGTTTATGGGGTCGATATCGCGAAAGAGACAATAAAAATTGCCGCTAAGCGTTATCAAAACTGTCACTTTAGCGTTGGTACTTTATCTAAGTTAAGTTTTAGTGATAACTATTTTGGCTGGCTAGTCTCGGTTTATGCACCTATTTTAGAAAATGAATTTACTCGAATTTTGCACCAAAATGGGTATTTATTAACAGTAACACCTGCTGAGCAGCATTTATTTGAATTGAAAGAGTTGATTTATCAACAAGCGAATAAACACGATATATCTAAAACGCCAATTAAAAGCTTAACTCTTGTTGAAGAACAAAAGTTAACTTACCCAATGAACTTTGAACACAGTGATGATGTACTTAATTTATTAGCGATGACACCTTTTGCATTTAAAGCATCAAAGGAGCTAATAAAAGAAATAAAATTGATGAATAACTTTAGCTGTCAGGCTGACTTTATATTAAGACTTTATAAAAAATAACATCATAATATAAGTGGTTAGTTTCTCGAAGCAAAGGTTAACTGCAATAATTGTGCTAAATCAATATACCTTGGTTTAGCAATGGCCAAATCTGTTAGTTTATTTTGACTACCCTGCTCTTTTGCTTTCTCTAAACCACTGCGATACCATGAAGCCAATGATGGTGGTAAAAGTTTGTCTGCTTTAACGCCTAAAATAACTAAGGCTTGTACCGGTATAGATAAGAAAAACAATCCATAAACCAACGCTTGAGGTAAGGCTGCTAACACATTATCGATGCTGCCAGTGCCAAGAAAAAAACCTGATGAAAAATAAAGCTGCATAGTAAAAATAAATAATGCTAAAGCAGGAAAAACTCTGCAAACAAAGCGGGCACTTTGCACCGACCGGTAATCAGCAAAATAACGTGCTAATTCAGCCTTTTCTGGCCAAAAGTTTATATATTTCTGACCTAATTTAATAACTTGTACTACAGATAAATTCATAAATAAATACCGACAAAGCCTTATACCTACTATAGCAGCTAGCTCTTAATAGCAACAGTAATAGGTAAGTTTTAGGGGTAATAACCTTGTAATGAATTGTTAACTATCATTAATTAAATTGACACCAAGAAAGATTTTATTGCCTTGTATCAACATTATAGGCGACTTAACCACTATACTAGTGTTATACCTTTTCCTTTCGTTCAACAACTATGATAAAAAAACAACAACCCGCTTCGACACACGCAAGTGTTGAAGCCATATTAGTGATCAATTGTGGTAGCTCATCATTAAAATTTTCATTAATACAACCTGAGTGTGGTAAAACCCTATTATCAGGTTTAGCTGAATGTTTAACTACACCGCAAGCTATGATTAACATTAAACATAAGATTGAGGTGGATAGTGAAGAACAAATAGAAAAAAGTGCCCTAGTCGCGCCTTTTGATCATCAAGTAGCGTTAACCACTCTAGTAAATAAACTAGTGCAACTGAATTTAGTTGACAATATAGTTGCTGTTGGCCACCGTGTTGTTCATGGAGGTGAACATTACGCACAGCCCACCTTAATTAATACTAACGTTAAAACAACTATAGAAAAACTCGCGAAACTGGCGCCTTTACACAATCCAGCAAACCTTATTGGTATAAACGCTTGCCAGCAAGCATTTACCAAACTACCGCAAGTGGCAATATTCGACACAGCTTTTCATCAAAGCATGCCTGAAAAAGCATTCCTTTACGGGTTACCCTTTAAACTATATCAAGAACACAGTATTAGACGCTATGGTTTTCACGGTACTAGCCACTACTTTGTTGCTAATCAAGCAGCAAAATTTATGAATAAGTCATTTAAACAATGTAACTTGATCAGCGCGCATTTAGGTAATGGCTGTAGTGTAACGGTTATAAAAAATGGTCAAAGTGTTGATACCAGTATGGGTATGACTCCTCTTGAAGGCGTAATGATGGGAACTCGCAGCGGTGATATTGATGCCAGTATTATTTTTCACTTAGTTGAGCAACTAGGTTTTAGTCTTGAACAAGTGGATACTTTATTAAATAAAAAAAGCGGTTTGCTTGGCTTATCAGATCTAAGTAATGATTGTCGTACACTAGAAAAAGCCATGCTAGATAAAAACCACCCACAATCAGCGCAAGCCAAATTAGCGTTAACTGTATTTTGTTATCGAATAGCTAAAAGCATTGCATCATTTAGTGCTAGCCTTAGCGAATTAGACGGTTTGATTTTTACCGGCGGCATTGGCGAAAACTCTTCTTGGGTGAGGCAAGAAATTGTCAATCAATTAGGGTTATTGAATTTTCATCTTTGCGAGGAAAATAACCAAGCTACCCGCTTTGGTACTAATGGTAATATTGCTCTTAACACATCAAGACCCTGTTGGGTAATCGCCACTAACGAAGAGATGACAATAGCCACGCAAACTGCTAAGTTATTAGGTATCACATCTTGATTGGTCACCTAAATGGAAAAGACAGTAAAGAAAGCTTATATCTACAATAGGGTTAGCCGTAAGAAGCAGGCTATTGAGGGTAAAGGCTTACAGCGACAAGAAGAAAAAGCTATAGAGTTTATTGATAACCTAAATAAGCAAGATACCCCCTACAAATACGAGATAGTAAATGAAATTATCTATGATGAGGCATCTGCATTCTCAGGTGCTAATACTGACCCTAACGCTGGTTTAGGTGGCTTTCTAGTTGCCGCTGAGAATGGTGAGATTGATGAAGGTAGCTTATTCGTTATTGAAACCGTAGACAGAGTTAGCAGATTAGACCCCGAAGAAGCAAAACTGTTATTCAGGCGGTTTAAGAAATGTAAGATTGATATTGCCATCGTTAAATATGGTGTAACTATCGAGCATGATAAGAAACTGGATATGGGGGTAGATATCTTCCTAACAGCTATCATGCACCTAGCCCACATCGAATCGGAACAAAAGAGTAAAAGAATAAGAGCTACATTCGACATAAAGCGCCAGCTAGAAAAAGAAGGTGGTGTAAGAAGAACTACAATATGCCCTGCTTGGCTTCAACCCACAGAGGACAAGAAAGCATTTGAAACAAAGGGTGACTTCGACAAAACAATCCAGTTCATTTTTAAAAGGAAGTTAGAGAAGGTAGGCGCACAACGTATATGCGTAGAACTTAACAACAAAGGCATACCAAGCTTTACCATGATAGAAAAAGGTGGTGAGAAAGTACCTAGGCCATGGTCAAAAGGCATGGTTGAGAAGTACCTAAAGATGCGCCAAGTCACTGGTGAGTTCCAACAAAAAACTACTAGTCATGATGATAACGGTAAAAGAGAGGACATCCCCCTTGGTGACCCTATAGAGGATTACTACCCTGTCATTGTATCAAAAGATGACTTCAATAAAGCTCAGAACTCTTTCAGAAAGTTAAAAGCAGGTAGGATAGCTAACAACTTTTCCAATCTATTTGCTTACATAACCAAATGCCCTACATGCGGTGGTACTCTAACCTACAACAAGAGCGCAAGAGCACAACGTAAATTCAGGTGCCGTAATCACAATGAGGCTAATGGATGCAACCAAGCTAATATCAACTATGCACCTGTAGAAGAAGCAATGGTTAAAGGACTTGTAGGTCTAGATTACAGTAAGTTACAGGGTAAATCATTTGAAGCATTAATGTCAGAAATAGATGCCTTAGAATTTGAAAGGAGTAAGGAACAGCAAGTATTAACAAAGCTTGAGAGCTTCCTTAGTAGCACTGAAAACCTTGAGAGAATGCCTACACTGAATAAACAAGTAGAAGATAAATACAAAGTCATTGGTGATATAAATGAAAAGATAAATGAGAAGATAAAGCTAAAAGGCAATTATGATTTATCCCTACTTAACAATATCAAATTAGTAGAAAAAGAAGATAGGGAAAGGTACAACTTATTTATCCGTCAATTTGTAGAGTACATAGTGCCATATAACAATTGTGTAGCTGTACGATTTAAAGCCCATAAAAAGGACATAAGATTCTACTACGGCAAAGATTTGATATCTTCTGATGATACTACTAAGAAAGTTAAAGAGTTAGTCAGTGGTACTTATAAGCGGTTCCATGTGGATATGAAAACAAGTTACTATGGACACCATAGTATTGTACTACCCCCCCCAGAGGATAAGACAGACCTACTAACTTTCATTAAATATAAGTTTGATGTTGAGAGAATTATTGCTCAGAACCCAGATGAGTATTCTTGGTTATATGATCATCATAATGAAGGTGACTTTAAATAGATAACCACACAGAGGAGCTACGGCTCCTTTTTTATTGCCCTCAATATGAGGTGACTACCACAAATACATACAGAATACCACACATATTTGCTATTATTATGTAACCGTGTTAAAATAGGATTATAAAGTACATTTACGTCCTGTTACTTTATCTTTAAACACCAACCCCTCCCCATTCAATTCTAATCTCTAGTATTGAACTTTAATGCATCCCCAATTATTAGGAGAATACATGCAAAAGACTTACAAGGTATTACGTACTGTAGAGGAAACCTACAGCATATCAGGAGCACTAGTATCAACTAGGAGCTTCCAACCACTTACACCACTAAAAGTTATCCTAGAGGCTATTGGAGAAACCTTTACACCCTCTGGTCATAACCTCAGATATAGAAGGATACTATGGTTAACCAAGCACCAAGGATTACCGTTACACAAAGCCATAGCAATGGTTTACAGCGAATACCACAAATTAAATATAAATAAGGAAACAAGCAATGACCAATAATATGAAAGAACCTACAGAACTAAATATATTGATTGAAGAGAATAAGTCTAACTTTAAAATCAAAAAAGATGTGCTAGCAAAGAAAATAGAATATTCGTTAGCATCATATGAAATGATAATGCCTCCTAGCAACTTAGATACAGTGTTACATGCAAGAGCAAACAAACATTACCCAACGTTAGTATCAATGCTGGAAGATAGTGCAGAAAAGCTATCTAATGGTTATACATTAATCCCTAAGGATACTCGACGCACTGGTAGAGGGTATAAGGTTGTTTATTTAAAAGAGGAGACCCAGCAAATTAAAGAGAAAGCTGAGCTCAAAAAACAGGTAAAAATGGATTATCTGGCAGATCTAGAGGCAGCTAAGCAAGTTTGGGTAAAGGAGCTAACAGAAACCTTAGCTGAAAAAGCAAAAGCTGAAGCCCTAGTAACTGCTCAAAACAAAACAAAACAGATCCAAGCAGAACTAGCACTACTACTATCTACTAAGTAAACAACCCCACCCTAAGGCTCTAGCAGCCCATAAATACCAGTAAACTAACGACGCACAACAATCTTAATGTAACAGCTTTTTCAGCTCTTATTAGGCTTCTGCATGTGCGTAAACATTTAATAAATAGAGGAAACATCAATGGAAAATAAAAATAATAGAAATATAGCCCAGTTATCAAGAGATTTAGATTGGGTGTCGCACGGTAGAGAATACAAGCACTTGCTAATTTTGCTGAATTACATGCCATTAAATAAGGCACTAACTCTAATATTAAGTAGTGAGGAGAGTTAATAATGGATATAACCTTAAATAAAAAAGTTTGCCACCTCTTATCTCAATTTGACTCACTGGTTGATACAGAGAGTTTCATCAATATAGAACTTGAGATTCTACTCAAAAATAAATTACATAATGGTATCTGCTACCTGAACTTAAGACTACCTAAAGATATGACGGGTAAGGTTGCTTATTTGAAAGAAAAAACAGGATTATCCTTCAGTAAAATAGCGCTGTTAGGTATCAATGAACTTTACTTAGAATATCACAAATAAGATAAGTCAACCTATAATATTGACATCTAATAAAGTGTCATGCAATAATTAATTTGTCACCTCCTTCGTATTGGATTGTAATCAGGTGACTCTATAACCCCCTATAAATGGGGGTGTAGTAAGCTGAATGATTCATATATATTTTCGACTAAGCAACAAGTACTTGATAAATATAGAAAATAATAAACAATAAAACCATTCTTTAGGCTTTATTCACTAGTAGCCTTACAAGAGAGTACAGTCTAAAGGGGGAGTTATGGTAAGGAAAGTAGTAGTGGATGAGTATTGTGTTGCTGAGGGTGGTGTAAGTAAGCCTTGTGACATTAAGAAGAATAAATACAAGTCTAAAACTAATATGGGCTTCTACCTTAATCACCTAAAGCAAGTAGAGAGCTTTTTAGTATTGAGTAGATTACAAGCTAAGTATTTAAACTCATTACCTAAGACTAAACCATACTCTCCTGTCTGTGTGATGATAACCATAAACTTCTTATCACCTAATGACGTACAAGTAGATAAATACATGAGTGAGCTTAGGCAACGTATTACTAACCGTGTACGTGCTAAAGAACCTAACAGGGAGATCATGTTCAGCTACCTAGGTGTTAAAGAGATCCATGAGGCAGAGAAGAAAGTATTTACTAAGCCACTACCACACCATCATTTCATCCTAGTATATGATAGCAAGTCAATTAGTTTTACCACGATAAAGGAAATGTTCTTATCTGATACTAATGACGGTGAACTATTACCAATGATCAGGTATTACGGTTTTGATGATAAAGGAGTCAGGAGAATACCTAAATTATCGAAAGAAGAAAAAGAAGTACTAGATGAAGATGGTAATAAGGTGACTAAGGAAATAACAACTAAAGCAGGGGAAACAAAGCTAATAGATGTTAAAACACCTAAGACCTGTGTCTATCACTTCACTAAATCGTTATATAAACCCCTCCAACATTTCGGAGGTTACATATCAAAAGTCTATACCAAGGAGCAATATAACGATGATAAGAGTAAGTTGATACAATTACCTGAGATAGGACGTATTAGTGTAAAAAGTAACATAACACAACTTAAGTCTTGGTTAAAAGATAGAGGTGTTGCATTACCAGATAAACTATTCAGTAAGCAGCCCCGTACCAATGCTAAGAAAGTAGCAGTTACAGCGCAACAAGAGGACTGCCCATTCTAGAGCTGATCATCTACGTAATACTACGACTACTGCACTACTTTCTATCAAAATTAATGGATTAAGTTAAACAAATGTAAACCCTAATACACTCCATTCAAACACAATAAATTATCTTTTAAATGTAAGTGACTGATAAATATATCATTATAGCTTTTCGGACTTACATTAACCACAAGTTAGTGACCACTAACCATAAGTCAGCTACACCAATATCCCCTGTAAGGCAATATAAGAGGTGTTTATCTTGAACTGGTATGATTTATCATTGAGTACACTAAAGCATAGCTACAGAGACTAATAGAAGCTCTCAGAGGTGTATCTTAGGTATAAACTCTAACCAAGGGAGGTTACAGATAAATTCATAGTAACATTAGTGTACAAGTTATTACAAGGAATTTATTTTAGGAGTTGCTGCTCGACGTACAGGGATGCTAACTCAATACTACCAAAATGTTTGTTAATCAACCTACGTTTAGTATTAACTACATCTAGTGGTACTTCATCAGTATGGATTACAGAGATCCAACTTTTAACTAAGGCTACAGGGGGAAGTTGTTCATTCATTGCTATCATCCTTGAAATTAGTTAGTCCATTATTAAGCGTAGCCCATCAAATAGAGTTAGCAAGCATTCAATACTTTTTCTAATGTTTAATATTTAGAAATCAGGTTTGAATTTAAACCCCTCCTTTCCACCGCAAATAAGGAAAAATTCAGCTTTTCAACGGATAGTTAAAAATCACAAATTTATAAACTATTGATGATGTATTAGTAAAAAGGTAAAGTCGAAATATTCAATAAATTAGTTGGAAAAATTTCAGCCTGTAGCATAGAATTTATCTAGCTAATATAGCTGTTATATTTTTATCGGGAACCATGCTCAATGATGAAATTAATTCCCCGCTGGAATGGGTTAAGTCTAATTGGTAAATCAAAGATCATTAAATTAACCATGCTCGCCCCTTTCATTGGTTATCTAATATTATTTAATAATGAGTTAGCAAATTACTTCGTTTTGTCAGCAGAATTAATAGGAGCGTCTAGTGAAGTAAATATCATAGACAAAGAAAATATTTCTAGACTTTATTACCTTTATTACGGTTTGATAACCTTAGGCGTTTCTTCAATTTTATTTTCTATTTTTTGCCCTGCAGTTATTAAAGACCATGAAAACGAATTTAACTACATTAATAGTGAAGTTCAAATATTCACAACAAATCGTGTAAATTTAGCTTATCTTGAAATTTCTCAAACTCTTCCTTTAGATAGTGAAGAATACAAGTCGTTTGAAAAAATTGTTAAAAAATACAATAGTTCTAAAGATGATGCAGTGGCTAGCTTTAAAGGAGGTATGTCACCAGAATTCGATTTTCAAGGCGTTGTAAATGAAAAGAAATCAAATGAATCTAAAGCGTATACAGATATGTTAAATTTATATTGGGATTTAAAAAATACTAGCGGTATAGCTCTAAGATTAATTATTTTAGTAATGTACATTTTGGGCTTTGTACTTGTCCTAATTCCATCAATAAATGTTTTTTGGAAGGTTCTAGTATTAACTCTCGGCAGTTGATTTAGTAATAAAAACTATAATAAGCTATTCAAGTGGGACAAAATACAGGTGGTGTTGTGAGTATGGGGTATTCTCAGGATGAAGTATTAAGGTATCAAAAAGGGCGACGTTCTCAGCAAACAGTTAAACGTCATTATATGCAGTGGCGGAAAGAACAAACGCCACCAATCAAGATGCGTTGTGATAATGAATGTTGTCAATTCTTCCATGAGCCACTTATTTGGTATGGTAAACATTTAATGTTATGTGGCAATTATTCGTATGAAATAGGCACTTACCTGAACAGATTAAGTATGGTCTTTATCAGGAGTTAAAGACTATATTGTGGCAGCTACTTTCCTTAAAGTTTTATTCTAGAAATTAACTGTTTCAAAATTTAGCCAGATATTTTGAAACGTCTTTTCTGTGCGCTAAGCGGAAGTCCACTTCAAATTTTTTGCCATATATTTTCTAATGAATTATTCTAGTCATTTTAGGGGTGAATCTCACTAACATCCAAGTTATAACAAAAACAAAAAGTTTTTAGTTTGTAAATCACTGAAAATATGAGATATTAATGCGAAGTAAATAAAATTTATGGGACGGGAATTAGTGAAAAGTCTCTTTAAAAATCATAAGGAAATTCTGTGGCATCCCCAAAAGTATTTGTTAGTTCGACTTGTTTTGATCTTGGCGAAATAAGAGAACAATTAAAACGTTTCATACAATCATTCGGCTTTGAACCTGTTTTAAGTGAGAATGGTGATGTGTTTTATCATCCTGATCTACATACACATGAGTCATGCGTTCATGAGGTCTCAAATAGCCAACTTTTTATTTTAATTATTGGTGGTCGTTTTGGAGGGGAATACGTTTCAGATAAAAATAAATCTATAACTAATGCAGAATATGTTGCGGCAAGAGAAAGTGAAATACCTGTCTTTACTTATATTAGAAATGATGTTCTATCAAATCATCACATATACCAACAGAATAAAAAGAAAGAATTCGTTTCAAGTATCGAATATCCAGCTATTGAAAAGCAAGAGCATGCTTTAGATATTTTTTCATTCATAGATGATGTAAGAAGAGCACCCACAAATAATGCTTTTGAAGGGTTTGATGGATTTCCTCACATAGAGGGTCATTTGAGAAAGCAGTGGTCAGGAATGTTTTTTGAGTTACTAAAATCTAGAGAAGTTAAATCTCAAATTGATGCAACTAATAATCTAATTGAAGGTATTAGCTCATCGGGTAAAAAACTTGAAGAATTAATCAAAAGTTTATATTTATCTTCAAATGAAGGTGAAGCCAAGAAAGAAATTGATTCAATCGATACCTATAGTGACGTTTTGAGTTTTTTTGAGCGGTCAATTTCTCCCCCATGGACGCACAAGGATCCTTATCTTTTTGATTGCCTCGCGTTTGATGAAGAAAGTATGTCAAAGGTTTCTGCTGATAATCATATATGGCACTCCTACTTAGTAGAGTTAGGTATATTTATATACGATAAAAGAATAAATTCAGAGTCAGGAGACGAACGGATAGATATTGAATTTGCTATTGGGGAAGATGATAGTAGAAACTTCGGTATGGATACAGAAAATAAAGAGCTTAATAACTTGTTTGAATCAGGAATTATGCGTTCCACACAGGAACAAAGGTTAAAAGCTCTAATAGTAGTTAATCAAAAGTATGGCAGTTAACTTCTTTTTAACGGAACAAAAACAGAAGGCTCTGTTCCGCTTAATTTGGGCGTTATCAATACAAAACCTAATCTGATAAGCATTTTAAATGTAATGCTTAACGTCTTCTTTGTGGCAGCTAGTGACCTTAGAAAAATGAATACTGCTAGCTTTGCCCTCACCAAAAGCTAACGTCAAAAAAGTGCGCATACCTGACATTAGCGATACATTATTTGCCACATATTTTCTAATCAATAAACTCAGGTTTCTATATTTAATATTCAATGTTTTCAGTGAGGATATGTATTTGGATTACCCTTTCTAAGATGAAAGTCTTTAAACCGTTAAGAGTTTCATCTTCTAAGTCGGGAAGTGCTGTAATGCTTTTATCTATTTTTGTAGCTATGCCGTTTAATTGAATCTTTGTTCCTAGTCTGAGGGCAGCTAACTTTTCAATAAATGAAATAAAACTATGGACTTTCATTAAGTACAATTCATGTTCTTTCCCCTCTTGTAGTTTTTGTAAGTAGTAATAGTACTCCATTATGTAGCTTATAAATCTTGTAATTATGTTTGTTATAGGGAGATGATTTGCCTCTTGTGAGCCTGTGTAATTATAGCCAAGCATGATATGTTGGAAGTTTCTCAAAGCACTGACTGTTCCAATATTTACTACCGCATTTAATGAAATATCAGTATTATTCATGAATGGGGAATTTAGTATTTCTTGCTTTTTTAAGTCTAAAATTTTGAGTTCACTTTTTATATGTTCAATAGTTTCCTTATTTTTATAGAAATTTAATTCATCTCTTTGGTTTTTTTCTATCTTCTCTTGCGCCTCTGCTGAACGCTTAAATTCAATACGGGTTTCTACGAGTTCCTTTCGCTGCAACCTGATACTCCATATTAGCAATACGATAGTAGCAAAGCCGAATACGGGGTTTAATGTCCCACCAATAAAATCACCAAAGGCTCCGAAAACTTCTTGTGTCCCGTAATTACCATTAAAATTACTGAAGTATACAAACAAGATGGCTAAAGCTAATGCAGCTACGGCAACTAAGAGCGTAACAATAAAACCATTTCCCTCTACATGCGATTGTTCACTGTCATTGTTTATTTCTTTTATTTCTATTTCTGATGAAAAGGTTTTCATGTCAATCCTTGAGCATATTAGCTTTAAAGCTAAAATATTAAAGAAACAAGGTATTATAATGACCAGGAATAAACAAGGACAAGTACCAGCTTAGTGGCTTACTAATTTTGAGTTATCAATATAAAACCTAATCCTAATTGATTATATTATTTGAATGAGCCATGACCGCTTTGTGGCCAGCCTGTGTGAAAACTATTTTAAACTAGCGTAATTGGATAATATCAACGAAAAAAGGCTCTGTAGAGTAAATTCTGTAGTACGTTTGATGTCAAACAACTTGTTAATTTACGTAGCGTCACATAAAAATTTAACACTGGGAGTTTTTACACAGCCTGTGGCAAATACCGACGATAGCTAGACTCTAACAAAGTGTGCAAACAGCTAGGTTAAGCAAAACTATATCATATCAATAGTTCTTCCTTGCGCTTGTAATTATGCGAACTATTTTTCATAGCCGCCAGCTCTAGCAATAGTAACTCTACTGACATTATATTCTTTTGATAATTTGTTTTGTGACTCCCCAGCTTTTAACCTTGCCTGTATCTCTTTCTTTTGTTCGTCAGCTAATGAAGGCCTTCTACCTCCCCAATTACCCGAAGCTTTTTTACCTTCTGTAGTTCTACTAGCAATAAAGTTTCGCTCCATCTCTGCAAACATACCTAATAGTTGAACCATTGCGGTGCTCATAGGGTCATCATCATTAGTATTTATACTCTGATCTATAGCTATTAAGTTAACACCTCTACCTTTCAAGATATCTAGAGTAATCAATACCTGACTAAGACTCCTGCCAAACCTATCAATTTTTGTAACATAGACAGTATCATCAGCCCTAACATACTCTAGCAACTCATCCAGTGCAGCTTTGTTAGTATCAGCCTTACCACTGTGCTTACCTTGGAATACCTTCTCACAGCCAGCAGCTTCCAGTGCCGTTAACTGTAATGTTAAGTCTTGTTGACTTGAACTAACTCTCGCAAATCCTATCTTAGCCATATCGTTTCCCTGTTCATATCTCATAAGTAATGAACATAGTATAACCAAATGTTCAAAACTGTCAAACATTGATTTAGAACAGTGTTCTTTTTTTGTTTTGAGTAATGAACATACAGATAACACATAAACAGTTAACCCATTGATAAATAGAGGGTCAATATTTTGATATTCATAAGTCGTTGTTTTTGCCATGTATCTCTACGTTTAACCTGTGCCGCGCGCAATATCTAATATTTTGATTTGAATAACGTTACCTAAAGTCATTAGAGTAGCTGGGTAGATATTTTAGAAGTGGGGCTACAGAGCCCATAGCCCGTATATAGAAGTGAGATTCTATAATTTTTAGGAAAATTGGTAATTATACCCTTACAAAGCTAAACCAAATGGGAAAGCTCTATGAAATTCGATACTACTTTACATCAATATTATTGTGGAATTGATCTACATGCACGGCTTTTATAAGAAAGATAAGCCAATAAGATATCTTGTGTTACTTTTTGCATTTCCGTTAAATTATTAAGGGATAAATCAGTTTGATCCATCCAATTTCCATGCCTTTCAATGTCAGCATGTTGTTTGATGTTTTTTGTAATATATTCACGACATGTCCCCAAAGACTCGTGCATACCTTGCCATTTTTGTTTGTCACTTTTTCCTGCGAAAGTTTGCTTAATAGCTTCTATAGCCCTGTAACAATAAAAAGCACAGTTCGATCCATCTTCTATCGCACTCATATAATCATTTAATGCAATCCTAAAATTCTGATCTTTTTCAGCAAGTAACCTAGCCTTAGTAAAAATATCATCGGGATTACTTTGTACCTGCCCTTCACCGACCCCCTCATAAACATAAGAATTTAAGATGACACCAGCATCATTTTCAATAACAACAGTGCATAAATCAAGAGAATAATGACGTCCTAAAGCAAACCCCATACACCCAACTATCATCTTAGAAACAATTGAAATCCGATTTTTAGCATAACTAACACTAACAACACTAGTTTCTAAAGATGCAACGATTTGCGAATTAAAACATGTAACGCTAACGACTTCTTCATCTAAATTGTACGTCACGGTATCAAAAGAAATATTGCATCTTTCAGGTAACGCTCTTCCATTGATTATGTATTTCATCTTGATTTCCTTTTGTTAAATATTAAAGACGTGACGGCTTACTATAACCTTATTAAACTTTTTAACTCATCAACTGTTAAAACGGGTTTACCTTTATGAGCCATAGCATGACAGTTAGGACACACAGGCACTAAATCATTAATCGGATGAACCTTGTAAGCTTTGCCAATTGTATGCAGTGGCTTAATATGATGTACATGAATAAACCCTTTCCCAAGATCCCCATATTACAAGCCTTACAGGTAGCTCCGTAATGAGCTATACAAGCCTTTCTCGCCTTTGTATCACGTTCTACCTGTTCACAGTAACAGTGGTTATATTGCCCTCTGGTAAGCTCTCAGCTATCATATTAGCTAGTACCTTAGTGGTTGTAGGTTTATTTGCTAATTCAAGGGCTTGAGTGACATTTACTACACTAGAAAGAGCTGATTTTTCTGAATACATTTAAAATCATAATTTTATCTATTATTTACACCACCTAAAACACTAGCAAATATCAATACCGTTACGATTGCCCAAATAACATACTTTTCTATATCTTTTTTTCTCTTAATACTGTGGAAATATTTAGAAATATCATCAACCTTTTGACCATTCTTTATAGAATCAAGAAAATCCTTTTTCCCTATCACCTGATTGCCAGTTAATACAGCTGTTAATAATTGTTGATATGCGTCAGGTCTACACTCGGCGATAAAAAATTCAGCCTCTGAAAACCTTACTTCGATTAATTGGTATTTTTTAGATGCATGTAAAGCACCAACTACCAAACCGATACCAAAAGTAGCTAGGGCACCTACTGCACCAAGAGCTACACTTTTCATTAAGTGTTTTGCACGTTCTTCTGTTATGAGACTAATTTTAGCACCATATAGACAGATACTTTCAGCTTCACCCCTAAGAATTAAACCTTGATTTGTGAGACAGTAATCTCCTTCAGGTACAGTGCCGCCTTTGACTGTAATCTTATTTTTCTCCTTCTCTACTTCCAAAGTGTTAGGGTATATTCTGACGTTATAAGCTATCTCTGTACTTGGTTCGTACTCAAAAATAACGTGCGTGTTATTTGGTATGGATATATACCTCCAATAAGAGTTTATCGAGATAGTAGGTAATGGAGTTTGGTCGGTTGTACAGATTTTATTATTTGAATAATAACCAGTGCAAGTAACCGTATCAATTGTTTCATTAGTATCAATTGTTTCCCTTGTTTTACTGAGTTCAGTAACTCCCCGTGCGGTTCCGCAAGAAGTACAGAATTTATAACTACCTCCATTGATTGAATTGCATTGTAAACATATCTTCATCACTTTAATTCCTTTTAGAGAGAGTTATACAAGCCAATGCAAATCTAATCATTAATCACACCAACTTAACCTTTTACTCTTTCCATCATACACCTAGCTAGTTGTTCATCAATCATTTATTTGGCTAAGTTTCATACCACATCATCAGATAGTATTAGCTATCAATCTAAATTGATTATAGCCTGTGAGAGTTAGATAAGATTATAGTTTATTTGTTTTAGGATAATTTTTTTATGATAGATTTATATATCATGTGTGAATAGCAATAAATAAATGGAAAACATGCGTGGTAATAGTACATACATCAAATGAAGAGTGGGTAATCGCAGAGCAATCGGCGCGATTATTGAAATCAAACTCTACTGGAGAATTATAATGGCGACTAAATCAGATTCTCACAGAATAATGCTAATTCCTGTTGGTTTTGGTGTTGGCTTAACCAGTGTTGCACTTGGTTTACTGCATACTTGCGAACAAAAAGGCATTAAAGTAGGTCATTTTAAACCGATTAGCCAACCATCACGGAATTCGTTAGCCAAAAAAAATAAAACGATTGAAGCGATCAGCCTTTCACAAAATAGCCGTTGTATATCACTCAGTTATTTTGAAGAGAAAATGGCTGATGGCTTACACGATATCGTCCTTGAAGAAATTGTCGAAAATTTTGATAATTTCAACCAAGATCAAGAAGTGGTAATCATCGAAGGGTTAATTCCAACCACCCGTCAGCCCTATGCTGGCCGGATTAATCGTGATGTAGCCCAAGCACTCTGCGCGGATATAGTATTGGTTGCCGCACCGGGTAATGATAACACTGAGGCTTTTGAAAATAGAATTGAAGTAACAGCTGAAACCTATGGAGGCACTAAAAATAAGCACTTATTAGGCTGTATTATTAATAAGCTAAATGCACCAGATCAAGAGGCATATGGCTTACTTCCAAGAGAGGAAGAAATCGACACTAATTTTGACATTACTCCATGGCAAAATTTAAATATTTTCAAAAATCGGCGCTTTGATCTACTCGGTTCAATTACTTGGGAAATGGATCTTATTGCACCACGTATTATGGATATTAGTAATTATCTTGAGGCTACCGTTATTAATGCCGGTGAAATGGAGCATAGACGTTTTCGTAGTGTCGCTTTTTGTGCCCGCAGTGTTAGTAACCTAGTAAGCGACTTCGTGCCTGGTCGTTTAATTGTTACCCCTGGTGATCGTACTGACATTATTATTGCTACCTGTTTGTCAGCATTAAACGGTACCAAGCTTGGCGCATTAATTTTAACTAATGGCTTTGAGCCATCAACAGAGGTTTGGGAGCTTTGCCAGCAAGCACTCAATGCAGGTTTACCTGTCCTTTCTGTGCCATGGGATACTTGGCAAACCTCTCGTCATATCATGAACTTTAATCCAGAAATTCCTCAAGATGATATTCAACGCCAAGAAAAAGTAAAACAACACATCGCTGATAATTTATCAAAAGGTTGGATCACTCATTTATCGGATAAAGTAGAATCAAATTATTTATTATCACCACCGGCCTTTAGACACAAGTTGACTGAGCTTGCCCGACAAGCAAATAAATTAATAGTCTTACCCGAAGGCACTGATATTCGCACTATAAAAGCAGCAGCAATATGTTGTGAACGTAATATTGCCCGTTGCCAATTAATTGGTAATAAAGAAGAGATTTTACGCATAGCAGAACAACAAGGTATTCATTTACCAAATGGCCTACTGATCACGGATCCCGATCTCATTCGTGAAAATTATATTAAACCTTTAGTTGAACTGAGAAAAAACAAAGGTCTTACCGACGTTATTGCTAGAGAAAATTTACAGGATAACGTTGTATTATCAACGATGATGCTGCAAATGGGCCAAGTGGATGGCTTAGTCTCTGGCGCAATTAACACGACTGCAAATACTATTAGACCTGCTTTACAATTAATAAAAACCGCGCCGAATAACTCTTTGGTTTCATCAGTATTCTTTATGTTATTACCTGAACAAGTGCTTGTTTATGGTGATTGTGCAATTAATCCGGACCCAAATGCTGAGCAATTAGCCGATATAGCTATTCAATCAGCGGACTCTGCGGCTGCTTTTGGAATACCCCCACGTGTTGCCATGATTAGCTATAGTACTGGCAATTCAGGCCAAGGCGCTGATGTAGAAAAGGTAACGAAAGCCACTCAGTTAGCGAAAGCTAAGCGACCTGATTTGATAATAGACGGGCCACTGCAATATGACGCCGCTATTATGGAAAATGTCGCTAAGAAAAAAGCACCAAACAGCCCTGTTGCCGGAAAAGCGACGGTATTTATTTTTCCAGATCTAAATACAGGTAATACAACCTATAAAGCCGTGCAACGATCAGCTGATTTAGTCAGTATAGGACCAATGCTACAAGGTATGAATAAACCCGTTAATGATCTGTCTCGCGGTGCATTAGTTGATGACATTGTTTATACAATCGCGTTAACAGCAATTCAAGCAACACAATAAAAAGACAAAGTGTTAAATTTTACACACTACTCAATCACATTTAAAAACAACGACTTAAAGTTATACCCAAAGTTTGTTCACAATGATATCCACAGCTTTTGTGGATATCATTGTACTTCTTATATTTTCTACTTATACCAGTTTCATTTTGTTGTACGTAAGGAAAATATTTCAGGGCAACGTGCTAAATTAAGTAATAGCTGGCTATCAGGATTGAGAGCAACGCCGACATGGACTATTTTAACCAGTACAAGTGAGAAATAATTTAATCAAATTGGTATTAGTTAGAGTTAGTTGATAAAAATAGTTATAGTAGCCTTTAATTTCGTATCGCATTACAACCAAGGAATAATAATGAAATTAACAATAAAACTTTTAAGTGAATGTTTTACTGTTCATCGCTTCCTTGAGCACAGTGAAATTCCACCGCAAGTCTTTAGTGCACCTATTTATTTTATTGCCAAAACTTTCGATGAAGTTTCAATCGTATTACCACAAAATGTAGTAGTAGACAGTGATAAATCTGAGCCGAACTGGCAAGCTTTGCAAGTGGTTGGCCCTTTAGACTTTGCTTTAACAGGTATTTTATCGGACATTACAGCCATACTCGCAAATGAAAAAGTTAGTATTTTTGCAATTTCCACCTTCGATACTGATTATATTTTAGTTAAAAAAGACACTGTAAGTACTGCCGTTAACATACTTAAAGCAAACGATTACCACGTAGTACAATAATTAATAGTTTATTTGCCTGTGACTCAAACATTAGCTAAAAAGTCACTTTATATGACATAAATAGTTACGAGTAGTTTCTTATACTAGCGCCGTAAAATAGTGTTAATTTTTTAACTGAAAATCCTCCTAAACAACATACGCTTAAAGATCACTTCTGCGCTATATAGGAAGGTGTGACAATATGAAGACTTCCGCTTCTCGCTAATTAGTGCTTATGCTTATTATGGCAACCCAGAGCGTTAAAAATGTAATTGATTATGATCGCTTGAGATAATTCATTCACAATAGTAGTGTATTAATTAAGATTTACCTGAAACTAAATTGGATTTTATTAATGGAATTAAAAGGAAAAAGAGTTTCTCTAGTGTTAGGAAGTGGTGGGGCTAGAGGGTTAGCTCATATAGGAGTAATTCGTGAGCTAGAAAATAGTGGTTGTACTATTCAGTCTATTTCAGGTTGTTCTGCTGGAGCACTAATTGGTGCGGTGTATGCAGCAGGAAAGCTAGATGCTTTTGAGGAATGGGTTTGTGAACTAACCAAAGTTGATGTAATGACTTTATTGGATATTTCTTGGAGTGCTGGAGGAATAGTTAAAGGTGATAGGATCATTAATAAACTAGTTGATATCGTTGGTGATATTTTAATTGAAGATCTTCCTATATCTTTTACTGCTGTTGCGGCAGATGTTAACAATGAAAAAGAAGTTTGGTTAAATTCTGGAAGATTATTTGATGCCGTAAGAGCATCAATATCGTTACCTTTGTTTTTTACTCCGGTTAATTATAAAGATAGTTACTTAATTGATGGTGGTGTATTAAACCCTGTCCCAATCGCTCCTACTTTTAATGATGATACAGAACTAACAATTGCGGTTAACTTAGCGGGGGGAATTGAACACGACAATAATTTATCAAATACTTATGATAATAAAGCTAAGTTAACAAGCCCAATAGAAAAAATTCAAAATAAAGTCAAAAACTTCATTAGTGATTTATCCAAAAATTCTAAGGATATTAAAACGCAAGATTGGGGAGCTTACAATATTGCTAACCAAGCATTTGATGCCATGCAGTCAACAATCGCTAGGCAAAAGTTAGCTGCTTACCCACCCGACATTGAAATTAAAATAGCTCGTAATGCATGTCAGACTTTAGAGTTTTATCGCGCGAAAGAAATGATAGCCTTGGGGCGTTTAAAAGCTAAGGCGTATTTGAGGATTTAAAATAAAAAACTAATTCGAGAAGATTGAGCATTCCAATTTCGGTACGGTAATTCTAGAAATAAATCAGCCATTATTGAATGTTACCGACAATAATATTCATGATATGCTTACCATTTATCGAATGATGAGGCTGTTTTCATATCAATGGGACTGCTAGATATAGTGATTTTTTGTTAGCCATTTATGGCAACTTAGTGCTCAACCCGACTGACTTATCAGTTGTCGTTAGATTATTAAAGGCTAACGTCATATCGTATCAAACTCCCCCTTAGCTGGGATGAATTAGGTTCACAAAACCCGACCATTTTCAACGAATCAATCAAACGTATAGCCATAAGTAAAATCCCTTATCCTATAGCTTACTTACCTATATCCCCTCTTCACGTTATCAGGATTAGTTCCCTGTTTTATGTAAGCTTTACATCTGTTTTCTACCCTAAGAAAAGCGGATAAAGCCAATACTTTCTGATATCATCTAAGTCATAATTATCAGCGATTCGGATACCCCCTAGATATGATCACTTTATATGGCATAAATAATTGCGATACAGTAAAAAAAGCACAAAAATGGTTAAACGCTAATAGCGTTAATTACGCGTTTTATGATTTTAAAAAGCAGCCATTAACCAGTGAGTTATTAGCTCAGTTTGTTGAGTTAAATGATTGGAGTACGCTACTAAATAAACGCAGTACTACTTTTAGAAACTTAAGTGATGAAATAAAGAATAACCTTACGGATGAAGTCGTTTTCGAGCAAGTGCTTGCCCAACCTACCTTATTAAAGCGCCCTTTACTGCTCATTGAAGCAGATGCTCCTCAAGGTACTCAACAACTTCATTTAGGTTTTAAAGCGGAAAACTACCAAGAAATTTTCCAGTAAACTTAGTCCGAATTTACGATATTAAAAGCAAAGAGTTAACATGCAAAAACCTACAAGCAATGTGATAAAGCTAGCCATAGACTTACTTTCTCGTCCGTCAATTACACCCGAAGATGCCGGCTGTCAGCAGTTAATTAAAGAACGTTTAGCCAAGCTTGGTTTTAACAATGAAACCATGATTTTTGAAGATACTACCAACTTATGGTCACGCCGTAACGGTGGTCTAGAAGCTGATGATATAGTATTTTGTTTTGCTGGCCATACTGACGTTGTACCACCAGGAAATTTAGAACTGTGGAATACTCCTCCTTTTGAGCCAACAATAATTGACGGTATACTTTACGGTAGAGGCACTGCAGATATGAAAGGTAGCCTTGCCGCAATGATTGTAGCAACGGAACGCTTTGTTCATGACCATCCATCATATAATGGTGCCATTGCTTATTTAATAACCAGTGATGAAGAAGGCCCATTCATTAATGGCACAACGCGAGTAATTGATACTTTAGAAGCACGTAATGAGAAAATAACCTATTGTATTGTTGGTGAGCCTTCAAGCACGAATACGGTAGGTGATGTTATTAAAAATGGTCGACGGGGATCCATTTCAGCAGAGATTGATATTAAAGGTAAACAGGGACATGTCGCCTACCCTGAGCATGTCAAAAACCCTATTCATATGGCAATGCCAGCTTTAGCTGAATTAAGCCAGACTCATTGGGATAATGGAAATGATTATTTCCCCGCAACCAGCTTTCAATTGTCGAATATCAACTCAGGTACAGGTGCTACTAATGTAGTCCCTGGACATTTAACCGCATTGTGTAATTTACGTTATAGTACGGAATTAACCGATCAAATCATTGTGGAACAAGTAGAATCCATTTTAAATAAGCATCAGCTTGAATATGATATTAAATGGACATTTAATGGTAAGCCTTTTATAACCGAATTAAACAATGAGATAGGTGACTTTTTAACTTCAGTAACTCAGGCAGTAACATCCGTAACAGGAACTCCGCCGGTATTGTCTACTTCTGGAGGTACATCAGATGGCCGCTTTATTGCGCCAACAGGCGCAAAAGTTATCGAACTAGGCCCTTGTAATGCCACTATACACCAAGTAAATGAATCAGTTTCTTGTGATGACTTAGATAAACTGTGTGATATTTACTATGCTTGTTTAAAAGAAGTACTTCTTTAGTAAAAAGTAGAAAGCTCTAATGATGATGCAAAAAGAGAATGTAATAGTTTTAGGTGATATAGATAAGCAATTGCTTGGTTTAACAGATCAACACATTCATTACTTAACTAAAAAACGACTAGTTAACATAAACTTAACTAACGAGAATGCAGTAAGATCTGTTCAAACATCATCAAAGCCGCAAATTGGCATCCACCAACAAATGTGCACAGCCTTTGAAGCACTCAGACAAAGTGCTGAAACAGCAGGCATAGAGCTAAAGATTGCCAGTGGTTTTCGCTCTTTTGATCGACAGTTACAAATATGGAATAACAAGTTTATCGGTAATACAGCAATAAAAAAAACCAACGGCGAAATTGTAGATATCAGTCGTTTATCTGATTGGCAGATCATAGAAGCCATTCTGCTTTATTCTGCACTGCCAGGGGCGAGTCGTCATCATTGGGGCTCTGACATTGATGTCTATGCACCAAATTTGTTAGCTTCTGGTGAATCGCTTCAACTTGAGCCATGGGAATATCAAGAATCAGGCCCTATGGAAAAGCTATCTACTTGGCTCACTCAACACGCAGCAGACTTTGGTTTTTACTTGCCCTACGACTGTTTTAGAGGTGGTATTGCCGAAGAGCCATGGCATTTATCTTTTGCGCCACTTGCCAAACAATATCAAGCTACATTTACACTCAAAACATTACATGATTGTATACTAAATTCAGATATTGCCGGTAAAGCGGTAATTATTAACAATTTAACCGAGATAGCTAAGCACTATATTAATAATACCAATACCTGTGATTTATCTCTAATTAAAGCTCATCAAATAGCGACAACATAAAATAGGAAAGCTCATGGATAACTGGATAGCTTATGTAATGATTACCATTGCTTTTGTAATAATTGTAGGTAACTTTAGTACCTTTCAAAAAAACACAAATCAGAGAATGCGTAAAAAGAACTTAAATGATCTTGAAGAAACGCTGCCAAGAAGTAATAAAACAGAACATAAAATGTCAACGATAGACAAAAGTAAGCTTAATAAATAATACCTACCCCAAAAATCGGACATAAAAAACGCCGAATAATCGGCGTTTTTTCATTATAAATTTACCTTTTACCTACTAATAGAAATTTCTAAAAGATAAACCTGTTTTCATAACAGGAAAAATTTTCTCTAATATTTCTAATGGTAAAGGCTCACCATCAACATCATAAATACTGACTGTCGTTTGTTGATTTTTATCACCAAGCGGAGCAAGTACAAATTGATATTTAGCATTACTAACTTCAATTACAGGTCTATCATCACCCCAAATAGAATCCCAAATACTGGTTTCAGGTTTAGTAAAGGCCACATAATATATTTTATTAGTTTCGTTCAAGTCATTAATAATAAAGCCGTTTTTTTCAAAGAAAATAGGCATGTTATCCCAAAGGTTATCTAACCCCATCTCAACAACATAAGCAGGCTCTGCTTCTTTATTTTCTCCAATCGAGACTAATTGTTGATTAGCCCGCATTAAACGATTTTCACGTTGTTGCAAACGATAATCATAATCTACCTGAGCAACAACCTCATTTAGCATTACCATTTCAGCACGCTGTTTATCAATAGGGTCTATCGACTTACTACCACCAGCATTGTCAGTTTTCATATAATCTATTAATGAAACTTTTAATGAAACGCTGCGCCCGTGAGGTTTACGAAAAAACTCATAACGAAAACGTAAACTTGTTGATGATTCAATGTCAGTAAATAGCCAACCGGTTTCTATCTCATTATGATACCAATCAGATTCATAAACTTCAGTTTTGCTCTGGCTCTTACTGCCCTGTTCATCCTGAGTAAATGATTCAACAACGTTATAACTCACATTATCAGACTTAAGTTGATTAACTAGCGCATTTTGGATAAAAACCAATAAATCTTTATCTTCAAGGATTTTATCAAACCAAATTATAGCGTCATGAGTGCCTGCAACAACACGTGAGGATGCAGCAAGTGGTAAAACTAAAGATGGCGCTCTTACATCCATTTTTTCACCAATAGAACCTTGATGATTAATCTTATTTGTTATTATAAAATCATTTCGCTTAACAGGCTTATCTAAGTTTTGGGGAACAATAAACTCTTTAGATTCTTTCTTTTTTGCATAATCAAAATCCCCCTGCGCACGTTTACTATCAACATTACTGCATGCTGAAAGTGTCAAGCTAAGCACAGAAAAACACAACAATTGACGACTCATTAAAACTCCTGAAAAAAACGCTTTACAAAATTGGTATTCATTTGATGACTCAAATTACATTTGGTTCAATTTGATACCTATTATTAGCGCACCATGGTACTTGGCTGTTTTTGCAAACACAAGTTATTCGAATATTTTTTCTTATCGGTATGCGCTATAATGCTTTTTTATTATTAACGTAGGCGTATTAATGTCTCAATATTTAGTGCTAACGGCCATGGGCTCTGATAGAACGGGCTGTGTAAGCGAATTAACTAAATTAGCAAGTGAGTGCGGTTGCAACATATTAGACAGCCGGATGGCTTTATTCGGATTAGAGTTTACGTTCATCATGTTACTCAATGGTGATAGTCGTGCGATTAACAAAATTGAAGGAAGGCTTCCTATGGTTGCCCACAATCTTGAATTAATCACAATGATGAAGCGTACTTCCGGCCATAGAACATATGATTTGGTTGAACATTACCAAGCAAAATATACAGGCATTGATCAACCGGGCATTCTTAAAGCTATGACTGCTTTTTTTGCCACTCGAAAAATTGATATATCTTCATTAAAATCTGACATAGATCCAAAAACAAATATTATGAGTGCAAGCATTTCATTTGCTCTCACTCAAAAAATTAGTATAGATGATATTGAAAACGATTTTTTGCAATTGTGTGAACAAGTTTCAGTTCAAGGTTGTATAAAAGAAAACACTCATTGCATTATTTAATGAGTCACTAATATTAGAAACGAAAGGATTTATATGAACACCCTAACCGTTGGCGATAAAGCGCCATTATTTACCTTAAATGATGAAAATGAGCAAGCCGTTACTTTGGCTGATTTTATTGGTAAAAAACAGGTATTAGTTTACTTCTACCCAAAAGCGATGACACCAGGTTGTACTGTGCAAGCACAAGGTCTTCGCGATAGCCAAAACCAATTAAAGGATTTAAATACGGCTGTTTTTGGTATTTCCCCTGACGAGCCTAAGCGTTTAGCAAAATTTTGTCAGCGTGATGAATTGAACTTCACTTTGTTATCTGATGTAGATCATAAAGTTGCCGATGATTTTGGTGTTTGGGGCTTGAAGAAGTTTATGGGTAAGGAATACGATGGTATTCATCGCTTAAGTTTCTTAATTGATCTTAATGGCAACATTAGTCATGTATTTAATAAATTCAAAACTAAAGAACATCATCAAGTGGTACTTGATAAATTAAATGAATTAGCAAAATAATGTAAGTAAGAACGGTAAGTAAAGTTACTTATACTTGCCGCTCTTATCATAGGATCGTGTTAACAATTACGCGTCTTGTTCTATCTGCGTAGTATAACTCCATGCATTCAGAACAGCCTTCACTAAAGTCGCTAACGGAATAGCAAAAAACACTCCCCAAAAGCCCCATAAACCACCAAAAAATATAACAGCTATTATAATAGTTACCGGGTGTAGATTCACCGCTTCAGAAAAGAGTAATGGCACAATAACATTACCATCAAGTGCTTGGATAACGCCATAAGCCAACATCACGTAACCCAGCTCGTTACTATAGCCAAATTGAAACAAGGCAACTAAAAATACAGGTATCGTTACTACGGTCGCGCCAACATAAGGCACTAATACTGACAAGCCAACCAATACCCCTAACAAAACCGAATACTGTAAATCAAGTAGAATAAAGGCAATGGTTGTCGAAATACCAACAATTAAAATTTCAATCACTTTACCACGAATATAATTCAATATTTGCTGATTCATTTCCTTACCAACTTGCGTTGCCATTCGTCGTTCTTGCGGTAAGAAACTAGTTGCACTAGCCAATAAGTCACTTTTATCTTTGAGAAAGAAAAACACCATTAAGGGCACTAGAATAAGATAAATCATTAAAGCAACTAAATCAGATATAGAATTTAATGAGGCCTTCAATGCTAATTCCCCCCAATCAAGTAGCTTATCTTTAACTGAAGCAATAAATGTTTCTATTTGCGAGGCTTGAATAATATCAGGGTATTGTTCTGGTAACGTTAATAGATACTTCTGCCCCTCCGAGATCATGTGAGGTACTTCCTGTAATAAATTACTGCTTTGTTTCCAAATAATTGGCATTAAACCTAACATTGCAATTAACGTAATACCGACAAAAGCGCCAACAACTAACGCAGTGGCTCCAGTACGAGATAAATTAAGGTTTACCATTTTATTTACGGGTAAATCTAATAAAAAAGCAATCGCTAAAGCAACTAACACTGGCATAAGTAATTGGCTAAACAAGGCAATAAACAAAAATGAACATGCCAAAATCACCACTAATGTCACCGCATGAGGATCCGAAAATTTACGTGTATACCAGTTGCGGAACAACTTAAACATATTTATCCTATTTCAATATTGAGATGAGTTTTATTTACTTGATATGGTAATTTTAACCCTACCATTGTCAATAAGACTTTGGTTATAACGATAACCTAGTTTATTAAGTAGTTTAGGAATATCTTCAGTTGAACCTTTATCAGCAATAGTTAATACACAAAGATCATCTTTTTGCATTTTTTTTAATAGTAAACGTAAATTAACCAATGGCAGAGGACATTTCTCTTCACTCGCATCATATTCAAAGATCATTTTATATTTCTTTACCTATATCGCTTTTTTTTAACAAGGTAATCTGAGACAATTATCGCTGACATACTATCTTAAGTGCTGTAATTAAAATAGCAGGAAATAAAACTAAATGAGTAGCTTAGCTAAAAATCCTAATTTAAAAGATATTAACGCCCTTAAAAAAAAATTAAATTGGGGAGATGTTCCGGCCATCTATCATTTAGTTACGTCATCATTAAGTGAATTAGACGGCATTTTATCTCATGGTTTTGATAGTTCTTATAAAACTATTTTAGATCGTAATACATGGAATTTAGCAGCCCTAAATGGCCATAGAGATAGCGATGGTAAAATACATGTAAAAATCAAACCTAAATTAATATTGCGCCATGATTATAACGATATGGGCTATGAGTTACTATGTTACCCTGTCGTTGATGGTGAACGAATTAATCACCCTTTAATACGAGAGCACACTAGCCCTTTTCAAACATGGCTGCCAGAAAGTATGCGTATGCTTTTTAGAATAAATAGTTTGGTTGCCTTTTCAATTTTTACTTATCAAAATGGCGATGAAGCAGACTTAGCCCTAATCAAATATGCTTATTACCGTGTTGAAAAATTAATTGAAACATTATCCGAATCTTTTGAACTTGTTGATGTCGAAGGTTATAGCATTGCTGAGTTCTATCAAGAAATTGATCGAAGAAAGGGCAATATACTAAATAGTAACGCCAATCAAGAGTCATCTGATAATTAACTTTTTATTCTTGAATTCTTTTTGATTACTATTTTATACATACTCTTTATTTAATAACAGGAAACCATATTGTTCAATATTAAGCCATTTTTTCTTACTTGTGCATTGGTAGCTATTGCAAGTACAGGCTCTTTCTCTGTTGAGGCCGTTGATCAAAATAATAAAAATAAACTTCCAGAAATAGGTATTTCAGGCTTTAGCGTTCTTTCTCTAGAGAAAGAGCGACAAATAGGCCAAGCCATGATGCGCCAACTGCGCGCTAGTCAACCGCTTATTCAAGATCCGGTATTAATTGAATACATTAACCATTTAGGTAATCAGCTAGTTAAAAATGCCCAAGATGTTAATTACGCCTTTAAGTTTTTTTTGATTAATAATAAAGAACTAAACGCCTTTGCTTTTTTCGGTGGTCATGTTGGTATTCATAGTGGTTTATTAACGACAGCAGATACTGAGAGTGAACTTGCCTCAGTAATAGCGCATGAAATTTCTCATGTTACTCAACGTCATTTAGCACGCCGATTAGAATCTCAGAGTAAAAGCCAAACATTAACAATGGCAGGTATGGTCTCAGGTATATTATTAGCATTAGTAAACCCTACTGTTGGCATGGCGGCATTGAGTGCATCTATGGCAGCATCACAACAAGCGGGTATCAACTATACTCGTGGCAACGAAAAAGAAGCAGATAGAGTTGGTATTAGATTATTAGCAAACAGTAAATTTGACCCTCAAGGCGCACCAAACTTTTTTAGTAAAATGTCAGCAAAGTATCGCTATGCAAGTAAACCACCTGCAATGTTATTAACACATCCATTACCCGAATCACGCATTGCCGATGCAAGACAGCGTGCGCACAACTACCCTGTTAGACAGCTAGCGCCAAGTTTACAATTTGAATTAGCTAAATCTAGAATTCAAGCGCGTTATCAAGGTACACCAAAAGATAATATAAATTATTTCAAGCAACAGCTGGATAAGAAAAAATATGCACTAAAAGCTGCAGCCGAATATGGTTTAGCGATAGCTTATTTTGAGAATAAACAATATCAGCCCGCGAAAAAAATACTTGAGTCTTTAAAAGTACAAGATAAACATAACCTGTTTTATATCGATGTACTTACCGATGTTTATTTAGCACTGAAAGAAAATGATAAAGCGTTAACTATGTTGGCTAACTTAGCTTTGTATATGCCTAATAATCAAGTAATTAGTTTGAACTATGGCAACGCATTATTAAGTGCTGGTAACTTCGAACAAGCGGCAACAGTACTACAAGATTTTTTACTGGTTAATCCTGGTAACTTCATTGCTTATGATCTATTAACCTCCGTTTATCGAAAACAAGATAAAAAAGGTTTAATGCATACAGCTAAAGCTGAAGTGTTTGCTTTGTTAGGTGCGTACAGCAAAGCAGTTGATGAATTACAAACTAGTTATAGTTTAATAGAAGAACAACCATTACTGCAAAAGCGCATTAAAGCACGTATTTTACAATTTCAAGATCAGGAAAATAAGTTAAAACGCTTATAGTCCAAAACTTATTCACCATTAATTATTAAACTTACTAAAAGAAACAAACTTATGTTAACTATTTACCACAATCCAAGATGCTCTAAAAGCCGTCAAACACTTGAGTTAATCAAACAAAACTCTACTAAAGAATTAACCATTGTAGAATATCAAAAACAGCCATTAACCCGAGAAGAAATAAAGCAGCTTTTAACGCTACTTTCATGTAAACCTACCGATATGATGCGAGTAAAAGAGCCCGAATTTAAAGAGCAAAGTTTAGTTAACGCAAATGATGAACAGCTTATTGAGGCCATGGTTACTACACCTAAACTGATTGAGCGCCCAATAGTTAGCGATGGCAACCGTGCCATTATTGGTCGCCCACCAGAAAATGTTTTGGCTTTGTGCTAATTTAATGGGTGATAACGAACAAATGAAAAAACAAAAATTATCCACCAACAATTATAAAAAAATGGCGTTAGTAGGCTATTTTTCTTTACTTTTTTATATGCCTTTATGGTTATTAGTATTATCCCCTAGTGAGGCATTAAGTACCTCAACAACACTACTGCTCTTTGTGTTACCGTTACTATTTCCATTAAAAGGAATATTACAAGGTAATCCATACACCTTCGCTTGGGCAAACTTTATTGTACTTATTTATTTTTTACATAGTTTAACCACGTTATGGGTATTACCAAGTGATAGGGTTTGGGCTGCATTAGAACTGATTTTTGCCTCAATAATGTTTTTTGGCTGTAGTTATTATGCGAAATATAGAGGACAAGAGCTTGGTCTAAGTATTAGAAAAAAGAAGGAAGATAAATAAATCTTCCGCCTACGATGAAAAACCTGTTATTCATATATAAAGATATTAAGGAAAATAAAGTGGCGTTTGAAAATCAACGAGTCAGTAAGCTATTCATTTATTTTATTATATTTTTAACAGGGTTAGGTTTAACGGCTTGTAATGGCAATTCAGATAAAGATACGCCACCGAATAGAACTTTTGATGCCAATAAAATAGTTGTTATTGACACTGACTTATCGACTAAGCAAAGTGTTGAGCTCATATTATTTTACCCAGACGATAAACTCAGCAATATTCAATGGCTGCAAACTGCTGGCGAGAATATCACCTTATTAACTGATAATACTAAAGTGATTGCTTTTACCCCAGAAACACCAGGTGAGTATAGTTTTACTGTTGATTTTTCTGTTAATGGTGGTGTAAGCCAAACCCTGAGCCAAACAATCAACATTAGTGATACAGTAAATAAGATAGCAGCCCGTCTAAGTCATACTGTGTTAAGTGACAATAAAGTTTCATTACGAACATCCCTCAGTGAATCAGTTATACCTAGTACATTGCAATGGCAACAAATTGCAGGGCCACAAGTCAGCTTTAGTGAAACAAATATTCAAGATAATTTAGCGGTAATTTTCGATGCTCCCGCAGTAAATAAAGACATCCTGCTTACTTTTAAAGTTTCAGCATCTGACGGTGCAAAAACGTTTATTGATCATGTGGCCGTTTTAGTTGAGCCTGCACCAGCAATAGCAAATAATGCCTACTTTGATGAGCGAGTAGCTCGAGTTTATCCCTATAATAGTAACAGCCCTTATGCTGATGACTTGGTAAATTGTGTTTATAGCAATACCTTAAGTAGCTCTTGTACCTTAGCTAGCTTGCCGTTACTTGCTCAGGAAAATGTATCTCTTTCTGTAGATAACATCATGAATAGAGTTGTGGTATCACATCAATGGATGGGAGATCGTTTTAAAGCATTTCTGATTAATAATGATAACAACAATGACTTTAAACAATTACTTCGAGCAACCACCGCTATCGTTATTTCTTATGATATACGCCCCTCTTTTTATTGGGCCGCTACAGGTGCCATTTACCTAGACCCTGAAAACTTTTGGTTAACGCCACAAGAACGTGACACCATTAATGAAGCACCTGATTTCCGTGCTAATTTCGGCAAAGACTTAAAGTTTGACATGCCGTGGCGTTATGTCAAAAATAACGATTACGCCACCAGCTCTTTTAGTCGTTCGCAAAGAGTTACCCGTAACAGCAACGATGGATTTTATCGCTTAGCTTCACTGTTATACCACGAGCTCGCTCATGCTAATGATTTTTTCCCAAGTACGGAGTGGTTTACTCACAATGAACAAACTCGCATACTAGACGCTGCAACAAGTACAAATTTTGAATCGGATCAGTTATCAATCGCCCTGCCATTGCAAAGTCAAACAATGCGAGATTTGGCCCAAGTAAGTTTTGCTGGTGAGACCGCCAACACCACTCAAAAATCTTACTTGCCTATCGATATAAAAAACCTTTTTAGTTCAGATTCTGCGACTGACTTTTATGCTTATTCTAGTCTCCGTGAAGATTATGCCATGTTGTTTGAAGAGTTAATGATGCAAAACCGCTTTGACGTATTTCGCGATGTTGCCATAACAAATCAACCAACGGGTGATAATATTAGTCGTCAAGATTACATTGTTACTTGGGGACAAAGAGGCCGCATTGGTGAAGCAAGTATTAAACCTAGGGTTGCATTTAGCGCAAGCAGGGTTTTGCCTGAATTTGATAGCAACAGTGCCTTAGCGGTGATACCTTCCCCCATAGCCATGACCGAAGGTGATGATTGGTTAGAAAACTTGTCCATAAGCCCATTATCATTAAATAGCATTAGTAAGCAAAAAAGTTTTGATAAAACGACTAAGGAAAATCAACAAGCACCTGTGTCTTATCGATATTATCAAAAAGAATTGCCTAAACATTGAACATAAATTTTATTAAAAAGGATAACCATGAATAAAGAAATTGAAATTCAAGCAGCCGTTTTTCGCCGCTTATTAGCCCACTTAGATAACCGAAAAGACGTACAAAATATTGAGCTGATGAACTTAGCGGGCTTTTGCCGAAATTGCTTTAGTAAATGGACGGTAGCAGAAGCTGAAAAGCTTGGCGTTAACGTTGATATTGATACTGCTCGCGAGCAAGTTTATGGTATGCCTTATAGTGAATGGAAAGAAAAACACCAGTTACCTGCGACTGAAGAACAATTAGCTAAATTTAATGAGTTGAATAAAAGCTAAATATCTGAAAGTGGAATGAATCACTGTTGTGGCATTATCGATTAAAATTGTAGTAGCTCAAGACAAAATGTAGCTACTACAAAATAGTATTTCATAATGACTAATTATTTCATAATAATTTCGCGTAATCGATATTCCCCTGCTAACGTCCTGACTTCAGGATATTTTGCTGATATTTCCTCAGATTTTTCTTTATCTTTTTCACTCCATTTTTTCATAAAAGCGGCGTATTTTTTCTTGCTTGGCTCTAAGTCAGCAGCACTATCAAAAGTAACAATAAGTACCATATTAAAATTGCCACTTACCGGTAAATCACTACCATAAATTTTCCAATCTTTAATGTGGCCTAGTGACTTTTCTATCTTAACAGCCTTTACCCAACTCTCTCGGAGACCTGCCAAGTATACATCTCCCATATTTGGGTCTATTTTAACCGTTGTCATTGTCATTATTTCTGTGCCTAGTTCATAATCTTCATAAACTTCTAGTCGATCTTTAGCAACTACTGAATAACTAAACAAAATACAGAGTAATACTATTAATCTATTTTTCATCTTGCTTTCTCCTGTTAATGAAAAATTCATTACCGCTCAGTTAAAGTGTTTAAGTGAGCTGAGCATAAGTATAGACAAACCATACAAGAGTGCACGTATATACCCGTACCACTTGAAGATGCGCGTTTCATGCATCTTCAAGTGGTACGGGTATACAATAACTTCAACGTAATCATCTAGAGTGCTAACTTACCTTTACTCCAATAATTCTTTTTAGTTTTAGATAATTGTAGCTTTAATAGCTACCTATTGGACTCGATGTAAATGTGCTATCGTCTAGCCTCTTTGTATCCTCATAGGCGTATTATTGATAATGTCATTCGAACTAGTCTTTTTGTTCGTTGCCGGTTTTTTTGGCGGTGTTCTCAACTCAATAGCAGGCGGAGGAAGTTTCATTACATTTCCCGCACTTATCTTTGTCGGCATTCCTCCTATCATGGCAAATGCGACCAATACTTTTGCGTCATGCGCCGGTTATATGAGTGGTACTTATGCTTTTCGAAAAGAAATTAGCAATCATAAAAATGAGCTACTCCTAATAACAATAATCAGCTTAGTCGGTGGTGTTTTTGGTGCATGGCTATTGTTACAAACACCTGAGTCCGTATTTCGTGAGGCGATTCCCTGGTTAATGTTATTTGCTACCCTACTGTTTATTTTTGGTGGAAAGATTAATTCAGCGCTTAAAAAGATGGCCTTAAATCACCAACATGCATCATCTATTGGCGCAGTTTTACTGTTAATCATGTTATTTGGGGTGTCTACCTATGGTGGCTTCTTTAACGCAGGGCTGGGCATCATTACCCTCAGTTATTTAGCATTAGCTGGTCATACTAATATCAACGCCATGAATGGATTAAAACTATTAATCTCATCAACAGTGTCACTGATTGCCATCGGGCTTTTTATTTATAATGATGTCATTGCCTGGTATGAAGGCACTATTGTGTTATCTGGCACCTTAGCGGGGGGTTATCTTGCAGCTCATGTGTCACGTCAACTCCCCCAAAAACATGTTAGGAACTTTGTTATTATGGCAAGTATTGCGACCACACTATATTTCTTTTTTGATATTTATGCAGGCTTGCTATGACATAGGTTTTTACGATTTGTAAGCTAATATTGGCGAGTAAGAAGGCTAATGTGTTTGCTATAGTTAAGGCTACACATTAGCATTAGTTAATTATAATCAATGAAACAATGCTACTTCTTCTTCAGTTAAGTAACGCCACTCACCCGGCGCTAAGTCAACTAATTTAATTGCGCCAATTTGCTCTCGGTGTAAACCTACCACTCGATTTCCTACCGCAGCAAACATTCGCTTAACTTGATGGTACCTACCTTCCGTAATAGTTAACAATACTTCGTTATCAACGTCAGTATCCGTCACAAGTGTTAAAATAGCAGGTTTAGTTAAAGACGATTCACCTTGTAATTGTATGCCTTGAGAAAATTGTTCAATAAGTGCAATTGATTTTTCAACAGTTATTGGATTCCTAAGCCATACTCGATAAACTTTTTGGCATTCCTTTTTAGGTGAAATAACATTATGTGACCAACGACCATCATCCGTAATTAGCACTAAGCCTGTTGTATCAGCGTCCAAACGCCCTGCTATGTGTAGATCAAAGGCTTTATCAACCTCAAGAAAATGTAATACCGATGGAAAGCCTTCATCAACATTAGAGCAAATAGTATCGGCGACTTTATGCAACATAAAGTAACGAGATTGACGGGCTGTTAACGCTTTACCATCAATATCAATGTTATTATTTTCGTGCACCTGCATAGCTGGATTTTTAGCTATTTCACCATTAACGCGAACTTCGCCACCTTTAAGTAACTTTTTTGCTTCACTTCTCGTTAATTCAGTGCTTTTACAAATAAACTTATCTAGACGCATCGGTTAGTCACTTGCCTCAACCCAAAACCAAAAGCCTTGATCAAGTAGTTCTATCATTAACGAAAGGAAGTGTTCATTATCACACCATGGTGCTAATTCATCTGGGGTAACAATGCATTGATCGCATAATAATTTAATCACAGGCGCAATATCACTAGATAAACTTTTCTGCTCGCCATTAATATAACAAACACCATCATTAATCGTGTCTTCAAAATAAAAAGCTCTAAGGCCACCTAAACGCTTAATACCATGAATAGTAAGCAATTCAGACACTTCATCACGAGCAAACGGTTCTTCACTGGGCATCAAGTCTAATTCATGTTTCGCGTTCGTTAAGAACTTACCGACAAAACTTTTAAATATATCTTCACTTTCAAGCAGATTACTTAACTGACTTTTAATACTTTGATAATCATTATTAGTAATTTCACCGCTGTGAGTAATTGCTTGACGGTCTGCGTCTTCAAGCAACTCTGTTCCTAGTTCATTATCAATAAGGTGATCCGCAAGTGCACTGAGTAAACTCACGGTGGAATTAGCGCGAAAACCAACAGAGAAACTCATTGATGGCTCTAATGCAATCCCTTCATGAGGAAAGCCTGGTGGGATATAAAGAATATCACCAGGCTCTAATTCAACATCAATAATCGCTTCGAATGCTTCAACATGTAACAGTGCCTCATGAGCTATCACTTCATTATGTTTGGTATTCTCACCAACACGCCAATGACGCTTGCCTGAGCCTTGACAAATAAATACATCATAATTATCAATGTGAGGGCCAACACCACCACCTGCAGTGGCAAAACTTGCCATTAAGTCATCCAAACGCCAGTGAGGAATAAACCGAAAAGGCTCAATTATCTCTGCCGCTTCTTCGCTAAAATTGTCCAAAGCTTGTATCACTAACGACCAGTCACTTTCGCCAAGATGTTCATATTGTTCAAATGGGCCAAATTCAGCTTGCCATTCTTCACCTTTTTTATAAACCAAGCGCGACTCTACGGTTTCTTCCATCGCTAAACCAGCTAACTCATCAGGCGAAATGGGATCAATAAAGTTTTTAAACCCTTGTTTGATCACAACAGGTTTTTTCTGCCAGTATTTAGTTAAAAATTCATTCTGGCTCATTTGATTTAAATCTAAGGTAAACATATTTCGTCTCTAACCTTGTTATTAATATTAATCGTCACTCATAAACTTATGTTAACGATTTTACGCAACCGACATACCCGCAATTTGATGCCAAAAACCATTACATTCTTTCTCTTTATCTAAAGAAAAGGTTTTGGGCGTGTCTAATTGCGCTTTAAATTTGTCTAATTGAGTAAAAGCTTCTTCACTATCAGCACTAATACGTATTATATCAACACCAATGTTATTAAGCTGAGCGACTTCATTAATTAGATTATACTGGTAAGCAGACATAGTTTGAATGCCATTTAGCAGAAAAACTTGTTCTCCTTCTCGGGAATTCATTTTTCGTCCCTGCGGATAGTTAATACAACAGTACTGACAATCATCTTTTGGTCTATTTTCTGAACGTGCGGTAAAACAACGAGCGGAATAAGCAAGGGGTAAATATCCCCATGAAAACACTTCACATTCAAATTTATCTCGAATATTTTCATCTACTGCTTGAGTTAACATTGTTGTTAGCCAATCACCCGAAAGCTCTACTGGCATTAACCAACGCATCATTCCTTGTTTCAGCAGTACTTTTAATGTGGATAGGTTATAACAGTTAATCGCTGGGCCTGCGACAAAAGGCATCTTTAAATCATGCATGATTTGTACAGCGCTTAAATCATTAGCCTCTACTAATAAATCACCGTTATCACAGAGCTTTTTTAAGGTTACAATTTCAGCAGGAGATTCGAGCAAAGTCATCGTTGAAATAACGATTTGCTTATTAGTAACCTGAGCTAATTCACGACCTACCCCTAACCAGTCTTTTACCCTTAATTCTCTACGCTTTGAACAAACCGTTTCACCGAGATAAATAATATCAGCGCTAGAGTTTTTTGCTTGTTGATAAAATTGTTCAACATCTTTTTTTGGCCAAAAAAATAAATTTGGCCCAAGAGAGAATTTCATAGTTTTTCCTAATAAAATTTTTAAAGGAGGCGAGCGTGCTTATTTCGCAACTTATAACTCGGTACTTAGATTATTATTGCCATTTACGGTGATAAGCACCTAATGTGGTCTGTGAGCCTTCAGATAAATTGGCTAAGGTTTGCATCCAAGCACCATCAACTTGAAAATTATCTGGATTGTTCTTACACCTATCAAGTGCCATACGCCAGGTTTTCGCAACTTGTTCTACATAGGCGGGGCTACGTTGTCGACCTTCAATTTTAACTGAAACAATACCCATAGCCATTAGTTCAGGAATAAGCTCCAGGGTGTTTAAACTGGTTGGCTCTTCAAGCGCATGATATACATCGCCATCAACATCAAATCGCCCTTTGCACAAAGTTGGGTAACCAGCATTTTCATTTTCTTGATATCTATCAATAAGCACATTATTTAAACGTGACTCTAAACCTTGCTCGGTTTCTTGCCAACGCACATATTTAGCCGGTGAACACGCGCCAACTGTATTAGGTGATTCTCCCGTCATATAAGACGATAAGTAACAACGTCCTTCTGCCATAATACATAAACTACCAAAAGCGAATACTTCTAGTGGCACAGGGCTAGTTTTGGCTAACTGCCTAACTTGTTGTATTGACAATACTCGCGGTAGTACCACGCGATCAACATCAAAATTATTTTTAAAAAACTTAATGGCTTCTAGATTTGTAGTTGATGCTTGTACCGACACATGCCGTTCAACATCAGGATATTTATTGGCCGCATAATCCAGTACACCTAAATCAGCGATAATTAAGGCATCAGTGCCAATAGCAACAGCATTATCCACGGCCTTTTCCCAACGGTATTCACCATCGGCATGAGCAAAGGTATTAATGGCTACATGGAGTTTTTTACCTCGTTGATGCACATAATCAGCACCTTTTGCTAGCTTACCATCATTAAAATTAAGACCAGCAAAATGACGCGCATTAGTATCGTCTTTTAAACCAATATAAACCGCATCTGCGCCATTATTTATAGCGGTTTTCAAGGCAGGTAAGTTACCTGCCGGACACAATAGTTCCACAAAAAACTCCAATTAAAACTACATAAAACTTGCTCGGTAGTCTATGGGTTTATCAGTAGGGCTTTATTGATATGTATTAAAGAAAACTTGATCTAGGGCAGCAAAAATTATTAATCGGCTGTTAGACTGTGAAAATATTGATTCATACAAGTTATGCCAATTGCAGTAATGAATAGATCATTAATTACTTCAATTGCTATTAACTATAATAAAGGCTATAAACGTGTTCAAATTATCCTCATTACCTCAAACAGCCGTAAATTTTTTCCCTAGGAACTTAGCCAACGATAACAACAAAGCTATATCAAGACTTCCGCTAACGTTACGTAGTCGCATGATAGACGTAATGCCTAACATATTACGCCCTAGTCTTAAGTTATTGCCATTTTCAGCACAGAAAGCACTGCTATTATCGGCATTATCTTCTGTTTTTCAAGAACCTATCGAAGACGGCGATTTCGAATTTTTACAAGGTAAGTGGTTAAAAATTGTTATCAGTGACTTAAACCTTCATTGGTGGTTAAGTTTCGAACAAGACAAGCTTGTTATGGCATCTGAAAGTGAATTGCTAGCCAGTAATATAACTGAAGATGTTTGTTTTAGTGCCACGGGTGATGATTTAGTATTGATTGCGGGGCGCAAACAAGATCCCGATACTTTATTCTTTCAACGCCGTTTAAAAATTGAAGGCGATACTGAGCTGGGATTAGAAGTAAAAAACTTAATCGATGCTATCGACATTGATCAACTTCCCAGCTCAGTGCATTCTTTAGTCGCTTTTAGTGCCACTTTTTTACAAAATACCCGTGATGAATTAGCAAAATTGTAGAGTTTATAAGTAATACTTAAAAATAAGACTTATAAACCCGCCGCATAGGCCCTAGCTTTGTCTAAGTCTTCAGGTGTATCAACACCTTCAACTGGCACATTAGTTTTTGCTACGGCAACATGGATATTCTCACCTTGATAAAGTACTCGCAATTGTTCAAGCGCTTCAACTTGTTCCAACTGGCTAGTTGGCCAATTAACATAATCTTTAATAAAGCCTGCACGATAAGCATAGATGCCCACATGACGTAAATAAAACTCACCTATCTCTTTTATGTTGGCATTATTAAGAAAACGATTACGATCATAGGGAATTGTCGCTCGACTAAAATAAAGCGCATAACCATCTTTATCAGTTATCACTTTCACTGCATTAGCATTAAAAGCTTCATCAACAGAGTCTATATTAATCGCTAAAGTCGACATACGAGAAATTTTACGTCCTCGATTAGCAATATCACGAGAGGTTTCATCAGTAGAATCATCATATTGATGTGCTAAGTTACTGGCTACTTGCGCAATATTCTCTGGCGGAATAAAAGGTTCATCTCCTTGTACGTTAACAATGATTTCATCATCACTAAACTGATATTGCTCCATTACTTCAGCTAATCGCTCTGTTCCTGATTGGTGATCTGCACGCGTTTTACACACTTCACCACCAAAAGCCTTTACTATTTGCTCTACTTTATCATTATCGGTTGCGACAATTACTTTACTCGCACCGCTGAGTTTTGCTTTTTCAACAACCCATTGGATCATAGGCTTACCGCCAATATCTGCTAGGACTTTTCCCGGTAAACGAGTGGATTCATAACGCGCAGGGATAACAACAATAAAAGAGCTATCCGGTTTGGTCAGAGTAGCATTCGCCAAAGTAGCATCAGTCATATTTTATGATTCCTATTCAGCGGTTTCATTATCAACAGTTAAGCGGCGCGCCTCATTTTCTAAAAGCACAGGAATATCTCTATCTATCGCATAAGCTAACTTATCAAATTTACAAACAAGCTCTTGTTGAGCTTTATCGTAATCAAGCTTACCTTTACACACTGGGCAAGCCAATATTTCCATTAATTTTGTATCGAAGGCCATTATTTCATTCTCTTTATCTTGTCTTATTAGTTACGGTGCTAACTGCTTAATATGTTGTATCAATACTTGTTCATCTTGCTCAGAAAACTGAGCATCAACGGGCAAATACCACCAGTTATCTTGTGCGAATTCTTGACATTTTACCGCATCTTTCTCAGTCATTAATAGCGGTAAATCATTTTTAAATTGATTAAAGTCATTAGGAGTGAAGTTTTTATGATCAATAAAACCTTGCTGCTTTACTAAATTGAAACCTAAACTCTGTAAGGTATCAAAAAAACGTTGTGGTGAGCCAATACCCGCAATCGCATTTACCTCTACATTATTAGCTAAAAAATCGGTTAAGCTAACCTCTTTATCTGTTTTCATATGACGTAACTTAGTGGCAACTAAGGTCATTAATGATGATTTATCTTTTATCTGACAATCAACATCTCTCGTCTTACTTTCACCATTAAAAATAACAATATCAGCATTATTCAACCGCGACGTAGCTTCTCGTAAAGGCCCTGCTGGCAATAGTAGTCCATTACCAAAAAGGCGTTTACCATCAACAACTATTAACTCTAGATCGCGTTGTAAACGATAATGCTGCAAACCGTCATCGCTAATAATAACATCACAACCTAGCTCAATTAACTTTTGTGTATTAGCCACTCTATCACTACCTACAACAACAGGAACATGGCAACGTTTGAAAATTAGAATGGGCTCATCCCCAGCTTGATCTGTAGTACTGAGCGCTGATAATAAGTAAGGGTAACTTTCAGCTTTACCACCATAACCACGTGAAATAACACCTGGATTAAATCCGATGGTTTTAGCGAGTTCAACTAAATGAATGACAACAGGCGTTTTACCATTACCACCAACGCCTATATTACCAACAACAATAACCGGCTTACTCACCGAATAAGACTTTAATAAACCAAGGCCAAAGGCAAAACGTCGAATGGCACTAAGTAAGAAAAACAATCCAGTGAATGGCAATAATAAAGGTACTAGCCACCATTTTGCCTTATGGTTTTCAAACCAAACTTTTTCAATTAATCGCATAGTAACTACTCATCTTTACATCAATAATAAATTACGATTGAAATTGGAAGCTATGTAACTTTGCATAAGCACCTTTTTTAGCAAGTAATGATTGATGATCACCTTGCTCAACTATCTCTCCTTTATCCATCACAATAATTTTATCTGCATTCTCAATGGTTGATAAACGGTGGGCAATAACAATAGATGTTCTATTTTTTTGTAAGGTTTGCAAAGCATCTTGAATATGACGTTCAGATTCAGTATCTAAGGCGCTGGTCGCTTCATCCAAAATTAAAAACGGCGCATCACATAATAAAGCACGAGCAATCGCTACGCGTTGTCTTTGTCCACCAGAAAGTAAAGCACCATTTTCACCCAAATTAGTATCAAGTCCATGTTCCATTTGCTCGGCAAACTCCATCACATGCGCACTTTTTGCTGCTGCAATGATTTCTTCTAGACTAGCCTCAGGCTTACCGTAGGCAATATTGTTAGCTAGCGTATCGTTAAATAACACTACCTGCTGGGAAACATAGGCAAATTGATGTCGTAAACTTTTTAATTGGTATTGCTCTATATTAACGTTATCAATTAATATTTGACCTCGGTTAGCATCATAAAAACGTAATAATAATGCACTGGCGGTAGATTTTCCGCTACCCGAACGCCCTACGAGCGCAAGCGTTTCTCCAGGGCTTAATTCAAAAGAAAGATCCTTTAAAGCCCACTTTGTATCTTCTATATTTTCACTAACAGCGCCATAAGAAAAATCAACATTTTTAAAAACAATGTTCCCTTGTGCCTTTTCAAAAACACGTGTGCCCTGATCTAATTCTGTTTTTTGATCTAATACGGCAAAAATACTAACACAGGCAGCCATCCCCTTTTGAAACTCGCTATTGACGTTAGTTAACATTTTTAATGGCCTTAATAGCATAGTCATGTAGGTGATAACACTGACAAAACTACCTGCAGAAATACCCTCTCGTAAACTATCAGAATTAACCGCGTAAAATACAAAAGCTAGAGCAAATGAAGCGATAATTTGAATAACTGGCACACTACCCGCTTTAGTCGCGGTTAATTTCATGCGTTGTTGGCGATTATGTTTATTAATTTTTGCAAAACGGGCAAACTCGCGCTTCTGCCCACCAAAAGTAAGTACAACCTTATGACCATTAAACGTTTGCTCTGCTGCCGTTGTTACTTCACCCATCGCCCCTTGAATACTTTTACTTACCTTACGAAAGCGTTTTGAGACAATGCTAACAATAATGGCAATTAAGGGGGTAACGAGTAAAAAGATGACTGATAATTGCCAGCTAATAAAAAACATTAAGCCAATTAAACCGATAACAAAAGCACTTTGCTGAACAATCACTAAAATTGACTTACTGACTGAATTTAATACCTGTTCAGTATCAAAAGTAAGTTTAGAAATCAGTCCACCTGTTGATTCTTTATCATGAAAAGATACTGGCATTGCCATAATATGTTCAAATAGCTTCTGTTTTAAGTCGGTAACCACATGATTACCCACCCAAGCTAAACAATAATTAGCAACAAAATGAAAAATACCTCGAAAAAAGAACGCCACTACCACAAATACAGGCGCCCACTTCATAAAGTCCGGATTAGCGCCCGCTAAACCATCATCAATTAGCGGTTGTAATTTCGATAAAAAATATACATCAATGGCGGCATAGCCCAACATACCTATGATGGCAGCAACAAAGCCGAGTTTATAGGGCTTGGCATAAGAAAGAAGTCGTTTGAAGTTTTGCCATGTCGTTGCGGGTAAATCAGTAATTGATTTCTGCTTTGGTGATGGTATTACCATTGGCTAATATTTCTCATTTTCGTATTATCTATTCACAATAGCTTGATTTTAACGTGATTCCTGCCAACAACCAAACTTTTCTCATAGTGATATACCCGTTACCATTCAAGATGCAGGTTTCAGAGTGTTTGAGCGGTTTCAATTCAAGGCGCTGTGATTTAATAATGGTTACTCCATTATAAATCACAGCAACGATGAAGTGATATTGCTCAAACCCTTCTTCGATGGGTTTAAAAGTTATTTACGCTGCGTTATTAAATTAAAGAATGGAACAACCATTCTATCAATTTAATGCCTTG
>Ga0209292_1000329_pt1 | contig 63429 bp, 65 predicted proteins | sample GOMGulsemesocosm_2_FD_184634 | JGI IMG/M metagenome (GOLD analysis project Ga0209292, IMG submission 184634) | Methane-oxidizing microbial communities from mesocosms in the Gulf of Mexico - GOM9C Gulf of Mexico (SPAdes) (version 2) | ecosystem: Environmental > Aquatic > Marine > Cold seeps... | reverse complement strand
TTTCGAGCAAAGGGTGGGGCGTATTTGTGGTTTTTAATATGACGTAGTGGCAAAAAATTGCATAAGCGACCTCATAAAGTCACATTTGAAATGTAAAAGTAAGCTTTATTCAGTCTTGAGAGCAGAGGGCGGATACGAACCTAGTGTTCGAAAACATGGTCTAAGCCCGTGTATACGAGTGGTTTACCTTTATCACTAATGGATGCGCCAACAATCTTAGCTTTTAGCATTAAGGCATTATCTTCAGATCGATAGACCTCTTGAAAGAAGTCAAATTTGAATTTTGATTGTCGAGCCATTTTTGTGGTGACATAGAATGCATCGCCACTGATCAGCGAGCGTTTAAAATCAAGCTCTGCACGCATAACCACAAGGTGAATACCCTGTTTGGTGAGCGCTGCAAAATCAACATTATGAGATAATAAGAACTTATGACGAGCATGCTCAATATAGTTCTGATATACCGAGTTGTTTACGATACCTTGCATATCACATTCATAATCTCTTACTTCAAATGTGATGCTATGCAGTTGGGTCATTAAATCTTCCTTGCTTTCAAGTGAATAAGCGTTTTTTGTGAGGTGAGCGGCTGCTTTATCGAGAGACAGTGCTATTACGGCCCATTTTTTTCGCTTCAGTGAGGTGCTTTTTTGCTCTTGCCATCAGTTGATCGGCACTTTCTTCACCTATGATTGTGGCGACACCAATGGAAACGGTAAAGCGGCATAATACTTTTTTGGTGTCTTTTTGTCTTAACACCTGGCCTTCAATGTTGGATCTCAGTGTTTCAGCATATTGACTGCTAAAGCCCATGGTGGCCTCATTCATTAAGATAGCAAAGGTGCCACCTTGAAGGCGTGCAATAATGGCATTGTCTAGATTCTTACTTTTTAGATAATTAGCTAGAAAACGAATTAACTGATTACCAACTTGTTTATTATGGTCTTTGTTTATTTTGTCTAGATGATCAATGTCTATGATAAAAAGAGACAAGTCATCTTCTGCACCAGGTAACCAGGAAAATAGGTGGCGTTCTAAGCCTTTTTGATTTGCAAGCTTGGTGATAGGGTCGAGTTCGACATCATTCTTGGCATCTTCAAGCGCTTGTTTTAGCTCCGCCATCTCAGCTTGGGCTTCACTTAACTTCGCCATGAATATTTCAGATTCTAAGCTGGCTTTTTCCGTGCCTTTTTCAAGATAAGCAACGACTTTCTCGAGCTGTTTATTACCTTTACTGGTCTTGAGGACTTTCTTACTATTAGTCAGCACCAAGTTAAGGTCCTGGATGCTTTTTTCCATCTTTTGCGAGCTTGTGCCCATAGTTTTGATGATTTTTTCAATTTGACGTTTTTTATCATCGTCAAACTTCTTATCATCATCGGCAACAAATTCATGGAAAAATTCTTTGGCTAAAAAATGCGGGATATTACCCAATTTTCGGATGGTTTGATCGACCAAGGTATTAAGCTGAGTATCGCGATTGGATACATAATGATACCAAACACCATAATTATAGGGTGTAGGAGGGATGTTTAGTTTGACCATCAAGGGTACAGCTTTCCGCAGCAAACGTGACGCTTGTATTGGATTGTCTTGATGCATTATTAGCCTTTCCTCTTGGGTATACGTTTGTCGACTTTTCATCCTGCTGCAGTCGACGATAAAAAATATGAGCGAAATTTACTATAAACTGATTTATTAATGTGAACAAACAACCAGATACTATAATTTTGTCTATTTTGATCTAAATTAAACAACAGCCAGTTTATCGGCTTTCTAGTTAAAAGCTTTAGTAATTTTAAGTTAAATTACAGATAGATTCAGTAACAATTGTTAACCACCAGATTTTTTGGCTTGAATCTCTTTTTTAGCTAATGCTTCAATCAGTTTGTCCCTATGATCACCTTGGATTTCAATGCAGCCATTTTTAACGGAACCGCCTGTCCCACATAGGTTTTTTAGCTCTTTAGCGAGGCTTTTGAGGTCTTTTTCTGTGACAGCTAAACCACTAATAACAGAGACGCCTTTGCCTTTTCGTCCTTTAGTATCAAGTGTGATCTTGACTTTCCCATCACCCAAAAGTGCATTTTCATCTTTACAAATACACACGTTTTGGTGCTGATTACATTGCAGACACATTTGAGATTGATCAGTGGAATAAACAAGGTTGCGCTTTTTCATAAGTTCCTTAGAAGATGCGTTATTTCTTGGCCAATTGTACCACTGTCTTTGCTTGTGTGATGGGGCTAAATAAAAAAATTGCTTATAAATTCGATAACTAGAAGCATACTGCCTAAACTAAAAGTGAGTGATCTTACAGTTTGTTTGAAAAAGCGAATAAACTGGATGAATTTTAATCGATTGACGAAAGGTTACACGAATACCTTTGAGCTGAAAATATGAAGTCTCTTTTCTATACCAGAATTGCCATTGCGGATGATGTCACTAAAATTCTGTCTTTTGAACAAGATAATAAAGAATGGTTTTTAAATTATTTACCCCAGAGTTATTTGGATAAAATGGACCATGCTTTTATTCAAAAACAAATACAGAAACAAAGGGATAAAAAACACTACTTGGTCTATACACATGAAGGTCAGTTAATAGGCCGTTTTAACCTCTACTTTTTAGATGATGACCACAGTAATGTTGAGGTGATGTATAGAATGCACCAGCAATGGGCGAGTAAAGGTATCGCGGGTTATATTTTAAAGCGCTTAGTTGCTTACTGGGCTTCTTCAGGCGTTGAGCATGTTCATGCCACAACACTTAAATCCAACCTTGCCAGTAATAGACTATTAATCAGAGCGGGTTTTAATATGAGTGAACATGAGGCTCAATCGATTCTTATTCGAGGTGAAAGTAAAGAAACCATTGAGTATATTTGGTCAATAGATAGCTAAGGATATCGCTAGTAAAGTGCGACTAAGCCTATCACGATACATTAGGTCACCCTCTCATCAGGACGGCTAATATTAACCTCTTCTTATTGCGTCTTTAGTATTCAGTAAGCGGTGCATGGTCACTTTCTCTTAAAAACAATGATAAGTGCGTTTACCTATCCTCGCTTACGTTAGCGCTCTCATGATGGTCGTGTTGTTTTAGATAAGCTAATACTTTTTCAAAACTTTCAGGTAGGTCTGCATAACAAGTAATTCTGTGAGAACTAACCGGGTGAATGAAACTCAATGTACTGGCGTGTAACATCAGACGTTGTGGTAATAATAAGGCTCTGAATAGCTTGTTATGGTGTCTGCAACCATAACGAGTATCACCAATAAGGGGGTGCCTTATGTGTTTGCAGTGTCGGCGAATTTGGTGTTTTCTGCCCTGTTCCGTTTTAACTTCTAATAAGGTGCAGCGTGTTGTTTCGTACTTACTTACCGGATGGTTTAGTAGGAACTTTTGTTGGCATTTAAAGTGTGTGATGGCTTCTTTTTCAGTGCCCTCAATTTTAAAGCGTGATTGCCCTTTGTTTTCATTTAATTTTGCTAGTGGTTGGTCAATTGTGCCTTCATCGTTAGGGTGGCCTCTAACTAAACACAAGTAACTTTTGTCGACTGATGCTTGGCTAAACTGCTCAGATAAGTGGTGAGCAGTATCCGAACTGAAAGTGAGTACTAAAGCTCCTGAGGTGCCTCTATCTAATCTATGGACGGGATAGACCCACTTACCCAGTTGCGTATTAAGCCTTTGTACGACGGCATCTGTTTCTTGACTGGCAAGTTGTGTTCGGTGGACCAGTAGTCCCGAAGGTTTGTTGATAACAACTAGGTGTTCATCTTGATATAGAATGTCTAATAGCATGGGATTCATATTATATAGGGTTAAAACGAGTACCGATGGGCTACTCGCTTAGTGTTGAATTAAAGGTGTAAACCCAAAAAGTCACTGAGTTGTTGCATACTGGTATTGGCCAGAGTTTGCATTGAATCGTGACTTGCCCAAGCAACATGTGGTGTTAGAATAAAATTGGCCTGTTTGCTTAGGGTTTGCAATAGGTGGGTGTTTGGCATGGGTTCAACAGTGGCAACATCAAAACCGGCCCCTGCTATCTGTTTATTCATGATGGCATCTGATAAGGCGACCTCATCAACTAGGCCTCCACGACCGGTATTGATCAAAACGCAATTGGCTTTCATTTTAGAAAAGGCAGATGCATCAATCATGTGTTTGTTGTCATCAGTGAGTGGGCAGTGAAAGCTAATCACATCCGCTAATGCTAAAGCCTCATCGAATGCAATATAGCCGTCTCTCACATTTGTTGCGCCTTTTCGTTCGCTGAAATAGGTTCGCATGCCAAATGCCTTGGCTATAACGGCAACTTGATTGCCAAGTGCACCCTTACCAAAGATCACCAAATTACTGCCAGCAAGGTCACTAATAGGGTAATCGTGGAAGCAGAAATGTTCGGATTTACTCCAGTCACCTTTTTCGGTTGCTTGACTGTAAGCGATAAGGTTGCGCTTTAGGGCTAATAACAAACTGAAGGTATGCTCTGGCACACTGTTGATTGAATATCCGGAAACGTTTTTGACATCTATCTTGTTTGCTTGGCAGTACTCAAGGTCAATATTATTTGTACCCGTTGCTGTCACTAAAATAAGTTTGATACTTGGGCATTGCGCTAATACATCGGCACGCAATTGAACTTTATTGACCAGTACGACATCAAAGCCCTGCAACCGCTCAAGGGTTTGTTCACACTTAGTCGTTTGGTACTCACGAAACTCACTGAGCCCCGTTGGGGTATTAAATTGAATGCTAGTTGGGAAACTACCACGGTCTAAAAATACAGCTTTCATAGTATTTCCTTATTTTAATTCAAGAAGTGGTAAGACTTTAGGCATAATGTTTTGTAATACGACAGTTTGGCCTTGAGCGTTGGGGTGTAAACCGTCTTTTAGCATAAGATCCTGATTAAGAGCGACATTATCCAGCATAAAGGGAACGAGGGAAACCTCTTCTTGCTGTGCGATGTCTTGATATAAAGCATAAAAAGCGTTTGCATAACGGCGGCCATAATTTGGCGGTATTTGATTACCAATAAGTAATACTTTTGCGCCGATACGTTTGCTATCTTTGATCATTTTAATCAGATTTTTTTTGGTTGTTTTAAGGGGGTATCCCCGTAAAGCATCATTAGCGCCAAGCTCAAGAATAACAAGTGTCGGCTTATTTTCTAATAATGAAACGAGTCTCGAAACTCCACCCTGTGTGGTTTCGCCGCTAATACTGGCATTAATGATGTCAATTTTATCGTCTTGTTGTTTAACACGTGTTTCTAACAGGTGTACCCAGCCATTTTCAATGGGGAGCTGATAGGCGGCACTCAGGCTATCTCCCATCACAAGAATGGTAGACGCCTGACTATAAGATAAACAAAAAGTGCAAAGAAAAGTAAGAAAAAGTCGTAACGAGTTAGACATTATTTTCGCCAATAATAAAAGAGTAAATTTGATTTATGAGTGATTCACAGACAATTGCAATTCGAACTGAAAACTTGGTTCACAATGTCAGTACAAGTGCTGGTGATCTGTCCATATTGAAAGGAATTGATATGGAAATCAAGGAGGGCGAGTCAGTTGCGATTGTGGGTGCCTCTGGATCAGGTAAGTCAACTTTATTAGGTTTGATTGCCGGGTTAGACGTTTGCTCAAAAGGTGAGGCGTATATTTATGATGAAGCCTTGTCGCTTTTAGATGAAGAGCAAAGAGCAAAGTTGAGAGGTAAGTATGTGGGTTTTGTTTTTCAGTCATTTCATCTATTACCCAGTTTAACTGCCCTAGAAAATGTGATGTTACCCGCTGAGTTAAGGGGTGACCGTGATGCCAAGGCGAAAGCTGAGGGCTTTTTAACGCAAGTGGGCTTATCTCATCGCGTTGGTCATTATCCGAGACAGCTTTCAGGGGGAGAGCAGCAAAGGGTTGCGATAGCGAGAGCGTTTGCTTCAGCGCCGAAAATACTTTTTGCAGATGAGCCAACGGGAAATTTAGATGCAGAGACAGGTAAAGTGATCAGTGATTTGATTTTTGACCTAAATACCTCTGTTGGAACGACTTTGGTGATGGTTACCCATGATGTAACGTTAGCCAAGCGTTGTCAGCGTCAATTAATGATGAACGCAGGGCGTTTAAGTGAGGCACAATGAAACTTGCGCTAAAAATATTGTTACGAGAACTACGAAATGGCGATATATTGACCCTGGCATTAGCCATGGTGTTATCGGTTGCAACCGTTACTGGTATTAGCCTCTTTATTGATAGGTTACAAAGCTCCTTTGAGCTGCAATCAGCGACCTTGTTAGCGGCTGATCGTGTGGTGCGTAGTCCTAACGAATTACCTATGGAGTGGCAGTTAAAAGCGCAATCTTCAGGTTTAAGTGTGGCTAATAGAGCTTGGTTTTCGACCATGGTCTTTACTGAGGCGGGTTTACAGTTATCACAAGTCAGTGCTGTGACAGAGGCGTATCCATTAAGAGGTGAATATTTAATTGATAAAGCCTTATTTGGTGTTGGTTATGCAACGCCAAATAGTCCTGCGCAAGGCGAGGTATGGGTTTCATCACGGTTAGCTAGCTTATTAGAGGTAGATATAGGGGATGATATCCAAATTGGAGAAGCTGACTTTTCAGTAACAGCGTATTTGGTACGTGATCCAGGTTCGAGTGCTAGTGCGTTTGCTATAGCACCTAGAGCGGTTATTAACTGGAAAGATTTAGATAAAACGCAAGTGATACAGCCTGGCAGCCGGGTGAGGTATGCCTTATTAATGGCAGGGAATAGCGAACTTCTAGATGATATGGAGCAATGGGTCAAACCAAAGTTAAATGATAATCAAGAATGGCGTAGTCCAAGAGCAGGTGGAAGAGGGATAGGCGCTACAATAGACAGGGCAGAATCATTCTTGCTATTGGCAGGTACGCTGGCTGTTGTGATGGCAGGTGTTGCTATGGCTCTCGCGTCAAATCGCTATGTTAAGCGCCACTTAGCACAGGTTGCTGTTATGAAAACGCTTGGTGCAACGCCGAAAAAAATCGCCTCAATTCTTATTTGGCAACTAGCCTGTATTTTTGTATTCGGTTCTTTACTGGGCTTAATGCTTGGTTGGAGTGTGCAGGCCTTTATTGCCTATTCATTGGAAACCTTGTTATCAACAGCGTTACCAGAACCTGGTTTAGATAAAATTTGGTTGGGTATTATTACCGGTCTTACTTCTTTAATTGCTTTTTGCTTACCTTTGATGGTGCGTTTGTTAGGCGTTTCACCCTTAAGTGTGTTACAGCCAATGGGGCGGATCGAAGGTAAAACAGCGCTTCTTTATGCTTTTGGTTTTATTGGCATGTATTCGCTTATGGTCATTTATACGCAAGGCTTTTTATTGCCTAGTCTCATGGTACTGAGTGTTTTGTTGGTTTCTGTGTTGGTCGCCAGCATAGGGTTTGTCTTATTTAAACTGGGACGTAAATTCACCGCCGGTGCGACAAGTGGCTGGCAAATTGGGCTAGCGGCTTTGCATCGTCGTTTACAGTCAAATTTGTTTCAGCTATTGGTATTTACCTTGATTATCATGTTAGTACTAATTTTGACGGGAGTGAGAAGCAATTTAATTTCTGACTGGCAGTCTCAATTGCCCAAAGGTGCTGCAAATCATTATTTATTTAATATCCAGCAGGATGACGTGGCACCTTTACAAACTATGATGTCGGGACTTGATATTGAAGCGTCTGATTGGTATCCCATGGTACTGGGTAGGGTGACCAAAATTAATCAAAAAGAGGTTAATGAGCTTTTTGAAGACAGAAAAGAAAGGCCAGAAATGCTATCTAGGGAACTTAATTTAACCTGGACAGACCACCTTGGCGTTGATAATGAGATAATTGAAGGGGTGTTTGATCCCATGCAAGATGGATTCTCCATCGAATTTAGTGCAGCCCAAGAAGCACAAATAACATTAGGGGATGAGATAACACTCTTTATTGGGGGCAGAGAATATAGTCAAAGAGTGACGTCTATCCGACGTGTTGATTGGAGTTCGATGAGACCCAATTTTTATCTTATATTACCGCAAACTATTTTATCAGACTTTCCAGCAAACTATATCACCAGCGTATATGTAGCTGATCAAAATAAACAAGGTTTTTACAAAGGCATGGCAGATTACCCAACGGTTTCTCTGTTAAATGTAGGTGATCTAATCGGACAAATTCAGCTGATTATTGCCCAGGTTTCTCAAGCGATTCAGTTGCTTTTAGGCTTTATTGTTGCGTCTGGCGCTTTGGTCTTGGTCGCCAGTATTAGGGCTAGTTTGGATGAGCGGTTAGAAGAAGGGGCTTTGTTAAGAACATTAGGAGCGAGCAAGAGTCTCATTAGGCAAGCTATGTTAATTGAATTTGGCTTTTTAGGGCTTTTTGCAGGTGCTATTGCCGCGCTGGCTGCAGAGGCATGCCTTTATGGGCTGCAGGTATACTTATTTGAATTAAGCGCGAGTTTTCATCCTATGTTATGGATTATCGGACCTGTATTAGGGTTCGTGATTGTAACGGGAATTGGGTTGTTTGCGGGTCGCTCTGTACTGAAAGTCGCCCCTATGAGGATGTTGCAAGCATTATGATAAATGCCTGAATTATGTGAGTTAGATGGCTATATACTTACTCGACAAGCAAAAGATGTCGCGAATAAAGTTGAAACTTCCTATTGGGTCAAAACAGACAAGGGTTGTTTGAAGGTTATTCCTGCGAAACAACAGTGTGTATTTTTTGTCTCTATTGATGCGCTTGATTTATTGCAAGGGTTACCCTGTATTCAGCTTATAAAGCAGGCATATTATTCATTCTCTGATGAAGCTTTATGTTTAGTCGCGTGCGACAGTTTGAAGGTGCAGTCCCAGGTTGTGGCATTGCTCGCGCGAAATAATCTGGCCTACTATGAGCATGATGTTAGGCCTGATGACAGATATATCATGGAGCGAAATATTCGGGGTGGGGTTAAAATTCAGGGCTATTTATCTGAAGATAACAAGACCCTTCACCAGGCTAGAATGAAGCCTTCTAGTTACTCTCCCCATTGGAATATCTGGTCCCTCGATATTGAAACATCGGTAACACGAAACTGTATTTTATCTATCGCTGTTGTGAGTGATCAGATAGAAGTCTGTTTTATGGTAACGGGTCAAACGTTTAGTGATGAACGTATTTACAGTTTTGATGATGAAAAAAGTTTGTTGCTCGCGTTTATGCGGTTCACAAAACTACACTGCCCCAATATCATTATAGGCTGGAATGTAATTGGTTTTGATCTGAATTTTATAGATCAAAGGTGTCATTCATTTGGACTAAAACCGGCATTTGGTGTTGATGGATTAAATTGGAATGTGAGAGGGCGTGAAGGATCGTCAAAACGCTTTATCAGTATTCCTGGTCGAGCGGTACTTGATGGTATTGATTTACTCAAAGTGGCAGGCTATCACTTTGACTCCTATAGCCTTGATAATGTCAGTCGCGAAATTCTTGACGATGGTAAGCTGTTGCACGGAAGCCAGCGTTGGCAAGAAATTGAAAGGCTGCATGAAGAGGACCCACTCGCTTTCGTTGATTATAATCTGCAAGATTGTTGGTTAGTTTGGCGTATCTTCACAAAATTAAATTTAATTGAGTTACAACAAACGCGTGTTGATTTGACCGGTATCCCCTTTGCCCAAACTGGCGGTTCTGTTCAGGCTTTTGAAAATCAATATTTACCCCTGTTACACAAATTAAAGCGGGCGGCTCCTAACTACTCAAAAGAAGAGTTCATAGCAAGCCCTGGAGGGTTTGTGATGTCTTCGGTGCCAGGTTTGTATAAAAATGTATTGGTATTCGATTTTAAAAGTTTGTATCCCAGTATAATTCGAACTTTTTTGGTGGATCCATTGGCCAGAGTGAGTCAGTCGACTCAAAGGGTGGAGGGGTTTATTGGGGCAAGTTACTCGAAAGAAACGAGTATTTTACCGAATTTAATTACAGAATTAGCCAATGCTAGGGAAGATGCAAAAGCACACAATAATGATATTTTGAGTTATGCCATCAAAATAATCATGAATTCTTTCTATGGTGTTTTAGGTTCTAATGTTTGTCGTTTTTACCATCCTGAATTAGCCAGTTCGATCACAATGAGAGGGCATCAGATATTAAATTTAACACGATCTTGGTTCGAAGAGGCGGGCGAGCGTGTGATTTATGGGGATACGGACTCTTTATTTGTAACCCTATCTGATAGTGCGCTTAGCGATCGGGCTGTCAAAGAAAAAGGACAGGACTTATGTTTAATGATGAACAGAAAGTGGCAGCAATGGTGTCAGGATGAATATCAAATTCCTTGTCATTTAGAGCTAGAGTTTGAGCAAACCTACAATCGTTTCTTTATGCCGACTATTCGAGGTCAGGCTGAAGGGAGTAAAAAGCGCTACGCGGGATTAGCTAATGGTAAGTTGATATTTAAAGGGTTAGAAGCAGTGAGAAGTGATTGGACGCCATTTGCTAGAGCGTTCCAACGAGAGCTCTTTGAGCGATTGTTTAATGATGAACCAGCAGAGCCCTTTATTAAAGAGAGAGTTAATCAGCTCTATCAAGGTGAATTTGATAAGCAGCTTGTTTATCAGAAACGATTGTCCCGTCCATTGTGTGAATATACAAAAGTAACACCGCCTCATGTTAGGGCGGCGAGAATCGCGGACCAAAGACGCTTAGCACTAGGTGTTAAACCTGAATTTGAATTAGGTCGTCAGAGTGTTCAATATTTTTATTCTGTACAGGGTGTTTTACCCTATTCGACGCAAAGTGATTTGATAAACATTGATTATGACCATTATCTTGAAAAACAGATTGAACCCATAGCAGACAGCGTTTTGTCTCTGTTCGGCTCAAGTTTGGCAAAAATCACCTCGAGGCAACTTGGTTTGTTGTAAATGCTTGTAAAACAAACATAATCGATAGTTAATGCAAGATGTGAGTATGTTATTTCTATTGAACTGGATAAAAAGATTGATTAATTGTTGAAAATTAAGATAAATTGCATTGAAGGTAATTATTTGGTGACAATGGAATGACATTTGCTAACGTAAGGGTAGCGGTATTAGCTTTCTTTTTATTTGCTGTATTGATCTTAGTTTGGTCGATAAATGAAAATAGAATTAGTAAGTCTAACGTAGGTTACGCTTCAGATTATCAAATCTATATTGCGAAAGACGAATCACTTAATTTTGATGACATTCTTAAGTTGCCAGCATCTCAATGGCAGGTTTCAACCCAAAACTCCGACTCTCTCTCCTTTGGTTATTCCACATCCTCTCATTGGATTAAGTTACCTATTACAAATCAGGTTAAAGCTAAGCAGTTTCTTGTCATAAATTATTCGCTGTTAGATGAAATTGATTTTTATCAGGTTGCAGAGGGTTACACTCTTCGTCATGTTGAAACGGGTGATGCTAGGCCCTTTGATAATAGATTGGTAAAAGTTTCAAACTTCGCATTTCCATTATCGGATGATGTTAAAAACTCGACCCTATATTTGAGAGTTAAAAGCAGCGGTACATTGAAGATTCCCATCTATTTTGAGCAATACGAAGACTTAATACAGGATGAGGCGGCGGAAACCTTATACACAGGTGCATTTGCCGGCTACATGGGGTTAATGATTTTAATGAGCCTCATAATTGTTGCCGTTAATGCCGATAAGAACTATTTGCTTTACGGGGTTTATCTTACCGCCAGCCTAGGGTTGACTCTTAATCTACACGGGCTCTTATTTCGTTGGTTATGGCCTGCTGCCCCTGAGTGGAACCAGGTCTCGACCAATTTATTTGCATATACACTGATATATTTTCAACTTGTATTCGTTTGTCGTTATATCAAGCTAGAAAACGGTCATGTTAAGACCCTGTCAGATATTTTTAAAATGATCGCCATGGTAGGTCTAATGGTGTCTTTAATTCCACAATGGTACATGGCGTTAAATAAAGTCAGTGGCTTGTTTATTTTGCTGACAAATATGTTTTGCCTTTATTTATCGGTCGATTACTGCATTAAAAACAAAAGTAAATTAAGAGGTGAGCTCTACTTCGCATTGGCCTGGTTTGTTATGGCGGTTGGTGTCAGTGTTATTGTACTGGGTATTTTTGGCGTTTTACCCTCTACACCAATTGTCAATAATGCCAATATGATTGCCTCAGTGTTGGAAGTTTTCTTTTTGACAACTGCGATGATTTGTCGGTTTGAGAGCGAGCGACAAGCTAGAATCTTAGCCACTTTGAAAAGTCATAAAGAAGTTGAGCAAAGGGTTCACATTGAAAGGCATATGCTATTTCAGGCAACCCATGATCCCTTATCTCATTTACCTAAAAAGGATGTGCTGTTAACAAATTGGCCAAAACTCAATGCTGATATTCCTGCAGGGTATTGTACTAGTGCAGTTTTGATTCACTTTGAAGGTTATTACGGACAAGTTTTATCCTTTGGTCAGCACGTTGCTGAGTCTATGGTGCATGAGTTGCATGATAGAGTAAGGTGTTTATTGGGTAATAAAAGCCAATATCTGAAACTGGATTATCAGTGGAGTCAAGATAGGGCTGTGGTATTAGATTCACTGGACCTTTGTCTTATTTTAACTTGCCCAAAGGATTATGATATTGCAGAGGAGTTAAATTGGTTACACAATAGTCTAAGCGGACCTTTTAGTTATGAAAATATGAGTTTAGATATTGAATTAACGATTGGTGTCAGTAAACTACACGACCAAGAAAAAGTTGACCGTGTAATAAGGCGTGCGCAAGTTGCCTCTAAAGAAGCATCACTAAGACGCCTTAAAGTGTTACATTATCATAATAAGCTAGGCCAAGATCCTGAGTTAACTGGCATCATAATGTCTAAGCTAAAACTTGCATTAGATGAGGGTTGGTTGGAATTGGCTTTTCAGCCACAGATTAATACCAGTAATGGGGATTTGTTTGGAGTTGAGGCTCTGGTTCGTTGGAATGATGGTGAGCTTGGCTGGATACCACCCGATGTATTTGTGCCAATCGCTGAGCAATGTCGATTAATTACACCTTTAACCGCTTTTGTTGTTCGCGAAACGTGTGCTTTCTATCGTAGGTTTAATGATAATACTGGGCAGGAAATTGCCATTTCTATTAATTTGTCGGCTCGTAACTTATCTGATGAGTTTTTGATTCAAGAAGTGTCTAGTATTATTGAAGAATATCAAGTTCCACCAAGGTTAGTTACTTTTGAGGTGACAGAAACTGCTATAATTGGTGATATTGAGAAAAGTCGTGCTGCCCTTGAAGATTTATTGGATTTAGGGGTGAAGATGGCGCTGGATGACTTTGGAACGGGTTATTCATCTTTAGTGTATCTTAAAGAATTGCCTTTTACTGAATTGAAGATCGATAAAGGATTTTTAGTTAAGGATGACAAGGCTCAACACAACGCTAGTTTGGTTGAGGCAGCCGTTTTGTTAGGTAAAACCTTGAAAATGGAAGTAATAGCTGAAGGGGTTGAGAGTCTAGAAATGGCCGAACAACTTGCTGGTTATGGCTGCGAAATATGCCAAGGTTTCTATTTTGCAAGACCTATGTCGGAAGCAAAATTTGCTGTGTGGTACGAAGGATATGACAATAAACGGAATATTATTGGAAAAAAACATGAAATCACCTATGAAACGTGAATTAACATTAGATAGATTACGTATGTCTGCGCAAACTATGATTTTGCAGTCCAATTGGAACGACGTTGGCGTGCAGGATATAGCGAAACTAGCGAACGTTAGTATCGGTACTTTCTATAATTATTTTGATAGCAAGGATGCAGCGCTTGACGATCTGAAAAAAGTATTAAGTGATGTTCTCTATCACGATCTTGATGCTCTCTTAAAAGTAGAGATGGATCCTGTCTCTCAATTAACGCTACTCATTAAATACTTTTTTGAATTGGCAAATTCAAAAGCTGTCTGGGCCCAGTATATATTAGGTGGAACAGAGTTCTCTGATCGACTTGAACCAGGTGTTGATCAATTACTGTCTCCCATTTTGCAGGCAGGTAAGGCTAAAGGGTTGTTTTCAATTGAAGTTGATGAAATTGTTGTCAATTTTGTTGAAAAAGGAATGTTTGGCCTATTAAGGCAAGCTTTAGAAAATCGTGAGCAGGGGCCAGATATTGCGATAAGCTGTTCTGAATTGGTTCTGAGGCTGGTGGGCGTACCGCCTACGATCGCCAAAGATGCTGCTCAAAAAGTATGTCCTTGTACGCCGCTTTATACGCTGCCTGTCTCTGTACTGTCATTAAATCAAACAAAAAGTGACTATGCCTAACTCTGTTTCTGATGTTTTACTGTATGGCACCTTAGGGTGCCATTTGTGTGATGATGCTATGTCCTTAGGAAGGGATGCACTTCCTGATAATGTGATTATTAGGCAAGTTGATATTGTGGAAGATGAAGCTCTTATAAATTCAATGGCAAATAGAATCCCAGTAATGAAAGTGGGTGATCTTGAGCTTAATTGGCCTTTCGAAAAAAAAGACATTCAAAGTGCTTGGCGACAAAAGTCGACTAGGCGCCGCTATCTATTATAGCTATTTCTCTAGATTGAATAATTGCTTTGTGTTTTTTATGGTGATCTGTATTAGCTCAGCTTCGCTTAAACCTGCATATAATGCTGCTTGATTGGCAATGTAGGGTAAAAATCTAGGGTGATTTTTCTTGGGTCTAGGGCGTAAGCTCCTAGGTAATAAATAAGGAGAATCTGTTTCAATTAAGATTCTATCTTTAGGGATGTATTTAATTGCATCTTGTAGTTCATGTCCTCTTCTTTCATCACATATCCAGCCTGTAATGCCTATATATAACCCGAGATCTAAGTAGCGCTTTAGGGTTTCTTTATTGGCTGTGAAGCAATGTAAGACCCCTTTAATATCATTAACGAAATGATTGTTCAAAATGGATAGCATGTGCTCTTCAGCATCTCTCTCATGCAAATATAGGGGCAGAGTTAATGCTTTTCCCAGTTCGATTTGTTCGTTAAAGGCCTTTATTTGATTGTCTTGTGTTGAATAGTTTCGATTAAAGTCGAGACCGGTTTCACCAATCGCGATGGCATTGTCGGACTGGCTGTATAACTGCTTAATAATGGAACTTGATTGGCTGTCCCAGTTGTCAGCATGATGAGGGTGGCAGCCTAAGGTATGGTAAATTGACGGGTGTGTCTGTGAAATATTAACCAGCTTTTGGCTTTCAGTAACGTCAGAGGCAATGGCAATAATGTTACTGACCCCTGCGGTCTGCCATTGCTCAATGTTTTCTCCTAAACTGTCTAGTAAAGAAGGGTGGGTTAGGTTAACGCCGATATCTATCATATAAATTGGGGTTCTTTTGCTTGGTCAAAGTTGGCATCTAGATCCATAAGGCGAGATGAGTGGGTAAAACTTATGGCAATGTCCATCATATAAATTGAAGTTCTTTTGCTTGTTTTATGCTGTCTAAATACATGTCTCTCATCTGAGGTGTGTCTAAACCCGCTTCAGATAAGGCTTTAATGGGCAAGTCATTCCATTGTCCACGTTCGTACTGTTGTACTATTTTAAGTGTAGCGCCAAGCGGGCCTTTAAATTGAATCAAAGCCAGAGATAGGTTTTTATCAAGGGGAATAGCATTGAGTAACTGCTCAATGCTCTCACCAAAGAAGGATGGCAAATAAGAGAAAAGTCCAACAATAAAAGCATGGGTTTCATTGGGGTATAGCTTTTTAGCAAGTTGCTGGCAAAAAATTGCTCGGGTTAATGCCATCTGACATAAACAATCGGGCTTGCCATCAATGGCGTTAAAAATGGCCATGCTAAACCATTTCATGACATCCCTTAAGCCAATGACTTCCAGTGCTCTTTGCACACTGGCAACTTGAAAGTTCTGGTAGCTAGGGGCACGCTTAGTGAGCTTTATGACTTTATAGGCTAGTGTCGCGTCTTTCTCTATAATGCTTGCTAATTCATTTATATGGCTATTACTCTCATTTACTTTTGCAATAAATTCGATCACAAGCGCTTTGTATAGGTGAGTTTTTTTACCGTGTATGTCTTCTTTAGCGGTATGGAAGTTACCTGAAAAAAGTGTGATTTTAGGTATTTTTTCAACGGCATCATTATGTTGGCTTAGGTTAATTTGATTGGCAACTAAGCAAACTTCTTTATAAAACGGGTTATCTAATAATGTTAATGTGTTACGAATGCCCATTTCTTTTAGGTTTAATTTAATGTAACTAATATAAGGCATAATATTTGTCGGTACAGAATCCGGCGTGGCATTGATTAGGCCCAACTTGTAACCGTCTTCATGTAATAATGCGATATGTTCAATCAAGCTTGATGGAAAGGGTGACGGCGCTTTAAAAAATAGAACATAATTGTCTAACGAAAAAGCAGGCGGTTTTAAAAGTACATCGATGCTAATGTCAATGAATGCTCTTGTATTATTCGTTACAATATCGAGATCAAGATCGGTAATGAGTGAATGAATGAGGTTGTTGCTACTTTCTAAATCAGACAGCTTATTATCTGGGTAAAGTATTGAGTAGGCCTCGATATGTCCCTTTCTATTCAAAATGGCTTGTCGTGCGAGTAGCACGGATTGTTCTGGCATGAAAAAGTCTCGAAAATAGGGTCAATAACTAAAAAAGTACTGTAACAGCTTACGCAATTCAATATCATGTTTATAATAAACACAATACTAGATTTAATAACTTTGGAGTAATGCATGGCGGGAATGTTAGAAGCCGTAGATCAGAGGACGCAACTGGTAGGGGAGAATCGATTAGAGTTATTGATGTTTCGCCTCAATGGAATGCAGTTATTTGCGATCAACGTGTTTAAAGTGCAGGAGGTTGTTCAGCTACCTAAGCTTAACCTTATGCCTCAGCGTCATCCATCAGTGGGTGGTGTGACTCACTTTCGCGGTAAGACTATTCCTGTAATTGATTTGTCTCAGTCAATTGGTTTACGACCAATATCTGGTGATCAAGCCTGTAATCTTATTGTTTCGGAATACAATAATTCAATACAGGGTTTCATGGTCGGCGAAGTAGATCGTATTATCAACATGAATTGGAATGAAATTTTACCCCCACCAGATGGTGTAGGGCGACAAAACTATTTAACCGCAATTACTAAAGTCAACGAACGTATTGTTGAAATTATTGATGTTGAAAAAGTATTGGCAGAGATTTCACCGTACGATAGCCGTATTAGTGATGAAATTATTGATCAAGATTTACTCTCGTTAGCGAAAGGTCTTGAGGTCTTGGTGGTGGATGATTCTTCTGTTGGTCTGCATCAGTGTCAAACTACCTTGGACTACCTAGGCATTAAGGTTCATACGGCAACAGATGGGTTGAAAGCGCTTCAGTTACTGAAAAAATGGTCGGCCGAAAACGAAGATGTTCCTAATAAGTTATTAATGATGATAACGGATGCGGAAATGCCTGAAATGGATGGTTATCGTTTGACCAAAGAGATTCGTGATGACCCTAAGTTAAAAGATCTGTATATCGTGTTACATACCTCCTTGAGTGGTAGTTTTAATAAGGCGATGGTACAGAAGGTTGGTTGTGATGATTTTTTATCAAAATTCCAGCCTGATAAGTTAGCGACAATAGTGCAAGATCGTATTAGAGATGTTGTAATGCGTGACTAATTAACCTTCGTTGTTTTAAATAAGGCAGCTTAGGCTGCCTTATTTTTTGTCTTGGTGATTTTTTTGGATATTATTTTCATCTTACCTGTCGTGGTATTACTTTCTATCGTGGCGGGTGTGTTTAGTAAGCTTAATAGCGTTAGTTTCTCCATCATTTTGATTCCTGGGCTATTAGGTTTTAGTGATTTTATTTCTTTTTCTTCAAGTGACGTGTTGTTGATATTGATAGCGTCGAGTTTGACAGCATCCATCCCGCTAAGCGTTTTGTATTTTATTAAAGTTGCAAAACAAAATTTTGAAATGTCGTCAGTTTGGGCCAAAATTGCCACAAAAATTGCTTTGCTTTCGATTCTTTTTTCTCAGATATTAGGGGTTATTCCGCCGCTTTATAGTCAGTACATGTATTGGTTTACCTTGCTTTTATTAACGCTAGGATTAGCTTATAACGTCATTTCAAATGGCTTGAAGAATACTTCTGGCGTTAGCTCAAAAGCCCAATCTCCCCTTATTTATTATTCAGCCTTGATGTCGGTATTTATTGGCGCTATTGGCTCCGAGTGGCGCGGTGTGTTTGCAGGTCATGATAAAGGTGGGGATAAGCTTGGTGGTTTTGCTTTTCTGAGTGTCTTTATTGCTTTGCCTGCCTGTCTTGGTTTTATGTTTCCCGGATTGCCTGTGCCTTTAATCGAGCAAAACCCGGCGCTATCGGGCTGGATGCTGGGTTACATTTGTTGGCCATTATCTATCGTCATATTTGTATCAGCCACATTGGGGCAGTTAATGGTGAGGCAGCACAAGAATGCAGTGGATGTTGTCTGGTTGAATTATATCCTAATTATTTATTTAATTGCCTCGGCTTTACGTATGATAATCCCTTAACTTGTCTCGTGCTTGTGCTGCATGATAAAATTTTAATCTCATCGGTACCTATGTGGTGATTAATTACTCATTTCCTAAGTTCAATTTATTTTACGTTTTAGATGGATATTACATGAATCAAAATGCATCTGAGTTTGGTGTATTGCTAGTTAATCTAGGCACACCTGACGCTCCTGAAAAAAAAGCAGTTAAGACATATTTGAAAGAGTTCTTGTCAGATTCTCGTGTTGTTGATTTAAATCCCTTGCTTTGGCAGCCCATTCTCAACCTGGTAATTCTCAATATTAGACCGGGCAAAGTGGCTGAACTCTATAAAAAAGTGTGGATGGCAGAAGGTTCACCTTTATTGGTATTAGGTAACCGATTAAAAGAAAAATTGTCACACCCATTTGGAGTGAATGATAATCCCGTTCCCATAGTCAAAGCCATGACATATGGCAATCCTAGTATCGAGCTTGGTTTGGCTGAGTTGCAGCAACAGGGGGTTAAGAAAGTATTGATACTACCTATGTATCCTCAGTTCTCAGGAACAACAACAGCCGCTGTTTACGATGGTATTTTCCGATCTTTAGCGAATAAGTCGGATTGGCCAGCTTTGCACTTTATTAGAGATTACGCTGACCATCCACTTTATATTAAAGCACTCGCCAATAGTGTGAGTGCTCAATGGGAAAGGCAGGGAGAGAAGCGACACTTGCTCTTTTCCTACCACGGTATTCCTAAACGATATGTGGATGAAGGTGATCCTTATTCATCTCGTTGTCAACGAACCAGTGAATTGGTTGCGAAAGCTCTGGGGCTGACTAAAGACGAATGGACTCATTCTTATCAATCCCGATTTGGTCGTGAAGAATGGCTAAAACCTTATGCAGATGAAACCTTGGTTTCACTGGCGACTAAAGGGGTTAAAAAATTGAATATTATTAGTCCTGCATTTGCGGTTGATTGTCTTGAGACATTAGAAGAAATTTGCTTTGAATTGAAGGAGGTTTACCATGCTGCAGGTGGTGAGCAATACGATTATATTCCAGCATTAAATGATAATGATGACCATGTTAAATTGTATCAATCATTGATTACTGAAAATTCTAAACAATGGAGTTTAGTTGAGTGACAAAGTTAGATCGTAAATTGCCTATTTCTACCATAGCATTTGATGCTGATGATACTTTGTGGCGCAATGAAGAAATTTTCATGAAGGCGCAAGAGACCTTTATTAATATGCTCACTCATTACCATGATAAAGACTATATTTCTTCGCATTTGGCTGAAATCCAAGTACGTAATTTGAGTGTATTTGGTTATGGCATAAAGGGCTTTACGCTTTCTATGATTGAAACGGCGATTGAATTGTCTGAAGGGCGAATATTGGGTCATGAAATACATGAAATAATTGCCTTAGCAAAAGACATGGTGGCGGCGCCTATTCATTTGTTGCCCGATGTTGTTGAAACGATCAGGGCGTTAAAAGGCCATTACCAACTTATGGTTATTACCAAAGGTGACTTATTAGATCAAGAGAGCAAATTAGCACGATCAGGTATTGCTGATTTGTTTGATTTCATTGAAATAGTGTCAGATAAAAAGCCAGATGTTTATCAGAGTATTTTAGATCAATATCAAATTCCAAAAGACTCTTTTTTGATGTTGGGGAATTCGATGAAATCTGATGTTTTACCATTGTTAGATATTGGTGTTAAAGCAATTCATGTTCCTTATCACAGTACCTGGGCCCATGAAGAGGTCGCAGAGAGTGATTTGGCATCGTATGGTGCTATTGAATCCTTTAAAAGTATTGCTGAACTCTTGCCTTGGCTTTCAATAAATAAATGTACCTTAGGCTAATGATGGATAAATTTTCCGGGTATTTTAATGCATGTTCAGAGGGTATTTACATGGGTAAGTTACTGAGAATTGTTTTGTTTACGGCTTGTTTTGCGGTGCCTATTGTAAACGCTAATAATACGGATGTTGATAAGGCCTTAGATAAAACAAAAACGGGTGCCATCGAGTTATTTGAAATAGCGAAAGAGAAAGGTTCTGAAATTGGAGAGGACCTGATGGAAAAGGGTGCTGAGTTGGGCGATCAAGCAAATGAGAGGGCGCAAGAATCGGGTGCGATATTTTGGGAGAATATGAAAAAAATTGGATCGGCGTCAAAACAATTCGCTGAAGATGGTTCTGAAAAACTGAAAGAATTTGCTTGTGACCTTTCTGATATGGCATGTCTTGATGCCGCCAAAAAAGAGTCAGAGAAGTCGCTTGATGATTCGATTTAGCTTTCAAGTTTTTATAATATGAGTGATAAAGACGGTGCATCATGGGTTGAGGAATTTATCGCTCAAGATGATGCCTATGTTGAGCGCGCAAGTGTCAGGTATCGATGCCCCAAGTGCCAATCTTTTTTACAGAAAAGAACCGGTAAAAAAGGTGTTTTCTGGGGGTGTAATGCGTTCCCTACCTGTGACTATACTGCTAACGATGAATCAGGGACGCCAATTCGAGCAAAACGCTATTTATGCCCAGAGTGTCAATCAGTACTAAAAAAACATACCTATAAAGAAAATGTTTTTTGGGGCTGTAGTAATTACCCTGACTGTAAAATTACAATAGAAGACGAAGCGGGAATACCAACACCCCAAAAAAAGTACCCTTGTCGTAAGTGCGGTCACTATTTAGTTCGAAAGAAAGGTCCAAAAGGACATTTTTGGGGCTGTATAAAATTTCCTCAGTGCCGGCACACATTAAATGACTTAGACGGTAAGCCAAATTTAAAAAATAAGTGATTGTCTGAATAGCTGTTTAAATAATGAACGGCTTTGCATTGCATTTACATATATCTAAGGCTTTTTACGATTCAATCTTCATTTTCTAATTAATGATGGCTAGAATGTCTTCCTGATTTAAAGGGTACGCAATGAAATATGATCATGTAATTCTACTCGCTCATGGTAGTCCAGACAGTATTTGGAAAATGCCATTTGAGGCGCTACAGGCCAGTGTGGAAAAAGAATACGGTAAAGGCAAAACAAGCCTCGCATTCATGGAGTTAACGGAACCGACTCTTGAGCAGGTTGTGAGCGGCTTAACAATTGACCATGGAACGATTGCGGTTTTGCCTATTTTTCTTGCTGTTGGCAGGCACCTTAGGGTTGATGTCCCTATAAAAATACAGACATTAGTAACTGATAACCTTAAAATTGAACTGCTAAAACCTATAGGTGATAGCCCACTATTACACAATGCAATGTTAGAAATTATTGCCAATCAATTGGGTGAGTCTTAGATGCCAAATATCAGTCTAGTCTATTCCCATATTTTGACACAGGTATCTTGATGTATGCTCTTTAAGCATTTACCCGATGAAATTTTTCAAGCATTAAGCGGATCAAACAAGCAGTTGGTTGAAGCTGTGCTATTCGATTTGTCGGATGTATTTTATGATTACGCCGAAGACCCAATAAAAGACAAATCGACTATTATTGAGGCAATAGAAGATAGTTTACATAAAGTAGATATCTTATCTTGGCAGGAAGACCAAAAAGAATCATTTGAATCACCCAAAACGATTCATGATTATGCATTACGAATTTACCACAGATTAGTGAACACTGGCTGGTTGGTTGAAGAACAAGAGCTTTATCGTGTAAGTGTATTAATGACACCACAGATCTCTATGTTACTTAAATCGTTAGTCGAAATTAGTCGACACGGCAAGCGTAACTATGGCGCAACCGTGCTGAGCATTTTAAGTAACCTTGAGTCAGTGTCTAAATCTCCATTAGAGCGGGGGGTTACCTTAAATCAAGCTGCTGCTGCAGCACGTGATTTTTCGGCGCATTTAAACCAAATTTTGCTTGGAATAAGGTCTTTACAAAGGGAGTTATTTGCCAGTCGAGACCCTAAAGCGATTGTCTCAGGCTTTTTTGAGCTCTTTGTAGAAGGCATTCTGATTGCTGACTATAAAACCTTAAAAACCAGTAATAATCCTTTTCGATTTAGGCGTCAAATTCTAGAGCTTGTACAAAACTTCTTAGCTAATGATGATGTTTTGTTTTCGATCTCCCAGTGTTATAGCGAGCAGCAATTGATTTCCATTGATAGTGCTCAGGCATTAGTTGAAAAAGATTGTCGAGCAATCTTGCAAACTTTTAGCAATATTGATCAAAGGTTAGAGCGCATTGATGAATATCGATACCGACTTGAAAAGCGTGCCGCGGACACAGCAAGGTACATGGACAGTTCTCGGCCTGGTATGGCTACTAAAATAGCGAATATTATTACGAATGTTGCGCGTTATGAGTCTTTACCTGTGCTTAAACAGGTGGTCGGTATCAAGGTACTCGGCATGGAGTCTGCTGCTGTTCCTAGTCGTCGAAGAGATCCTCCAGCACCTAGAGTTGTTACCCCAGCAAGTGTTTCGCCACAGGCTATAAAAATACGTGATGCGCAACGTCGTTTTCATGAAGCAAGGCAAGTCACAGTGGCAAAATTACAAAGTTATTTGCAACGACAAATGCAAGATGCTGCTGAAAAACATATCGCCTCTTTTAGTATTGATTCAGTTGAAGATTTTGTCTGTTTTGACCACCTGCGTTATGTGGGGTCATTAGGTGTTAATGCAAAAATAATAGAAAATGAATTTGAAGTGAAATTTAGTGAACAGTATCTCGACGTCCATCAATTTGTGGAATGTCGTGAGTTTGTAGTGGTTCGCAGGAGATAGAGATGTTACGAGAATTAAAAAAAGTTGTTGAAGAATCTGGGAAAGACGCACAGGAGTTTCAGCAGGCTGCGAACTACTTATTGTCCCATCAATTTGTAAGTGCATTTAAACACGGGCAGAGAAAGTATTTTTTGCTAATAGAAGCTTACCAACACTATTTTTCTAATCTATTTGATGCTTTGGGAATGAAGCTGTACGTGAATGAAAATGAAAGGCTTCTAGGCTTGTTACCCGTTGAAAGAGAAGCTTTTATTCGACTCAAAACAGATGAAACCTTATTTCTTTTGATATTACGCCAAATATACGAAGAGAAAATTGAGAATTTTGAAGTAGATAATGGCTTTGTTGCAACCAATACTCATGCGATTTTAGAGCGATATGTACAGTTGGTTAAGCGTGAAATACCGACCGAAACTCGTTTCAAAGATATCCTAACCTTGTTAAGTCGCCATGGGCTGTTAATACGAGGAAAGGCTTATGAGGAAGACAGTAAAAATGTTGTGATTCATGTTACACCCGTTGTACGTCTCGTTGTTACTGAAGCCTATTTAAGGCAATTGGAGTCTTTTAACGGCTCTGATCCTGAACAAGATGAAGATCAAGACGACACTATTCAATTAGATGTCACAAGCGAAGAGTAGGTACGAAAATGAAAAAGCTTAGCAGAATTGTATTGGTTAATTGGTACCTACTTGGCGCAGAAGAAATAGAAATAAGAGGTAATACTGCCATAGTTGGGCCGACAGGCTCAGGTAAGTCATCATTACTGGATGCAATACAAACCGTATTGACAGGCGCGAGCAAACGCCACCTTAATTACAATGCCAGCGCAAATGACGGTAAAGCAAGCGGGCGTAGTATTCGTTCTTATATTTTGGGCATGATAGATTCAGGTCAACAAGACTCAAAAGTTTTTGGTACCTCACCAAGACAGGACGCAGTAAGTTATTTAGGTTTGGTTTTTACCGATACGATTACGGGTAAGGAATCCACCATAGGCTTAAGCATGACGGCATCTTTATCGTCTCCTGAAGAAGATGTGCTTGGGCGCTTTGTATTATCCAATTACGGTATTGTAAAAGGCGACTTTATAGAGGAGCTTGAAGGTAGAAGTTTTAAAGCTAAGCCTTGGATAGATGTACGTGAGGCAATGAAAAAAGTTTGCCTAGACCCTTTCATTAAATCGGGTAGTGCTTCCGCGACACAGTATATTAATCGTTACTTAGAAGAATTAAGCCCAAGTTCGGATAAATTAATTACCCTTGATAGCTTTTTAAAGAATTTTAAAAACGCCCTTAAATTTGTTCCGATTGCCTCACCCACTCGTTTTGTTCAAGATTTTGTTTTGGCAGAAAAACCTCTTCAGGTAAGTGCTTATCAAAAATCATTAAATGAATATCGTCAACTTGAAAGTAAGACGCAAGAAGTTGCGAAACGTATTGATGACTTGAATTTAATCTCTCTTGATTGTGAAAAAAAACGCCAGCAAGAAAAAGCTAATATTAACTATCAATGGGTAGCGACCGAAGCCCGCTTTGATGAGTTAGGCAGTAAGCAGGATGAGATTCAAGACAAGTATGAGGTTCATCAAGAGCGAGATGATGAAATACAACTTGAGCTATCAACACACAATGATTTGTCCAAACAGTTGCAGACTCAATTGGTGAGATTGGAACAGCAATATGAACATTCAGATGTGGGTTTGAAGTTACAGCAACTTGAGCAAAGTCGAAAGTTATTAGACCTTCAAGGGCAGCAAGACAAAAAAAGCTTGTTACAGTGCAAACAAATGTTAGTTATCTTGGCATCACTGTACGACTATGAAGATCTTTTATCGAATGATTTATTAGGTCTGTCTGCAAGGGCAGGTGATCTACATAAGAAGATTTCAGATCAAGGTCAATTAGACATAGAGTCCCACCATTTTGACAAGGTATTAGCTGAGCTTTCCGATTTACTCGATAAAGAGAAAACAGAATTATTTAGACATAGGTCAGAGCTAAACCGTACCATCTTGAACTTAAAAGATGATTGTAAGCAGCTAGAGTCCGATGTGTCTTCATTAAAAAGCGGCTCAAGTCCTTTATCTGGAAATACCAAAAAATTAATTTCGCTGTTAAAACAAACAGGGATCGAAGCGACACCGTTAAGCCATTTGGCTGAAGTCACTGATCATAAGTGGCAAGATGCGGTGGAGGGCTATCTAGGCCAGCAAAGGGAAGCCTTGATTGTTAACCCTGAAGACGCGGAAGCGGCTATCAGAGTTTTTAGAGCCCACCGTAAACAGCTTATGGGGTGTCGTGTTATCGACACAACACAAACACGACTTTGGCTCAATCGTGGTGATAAATCTTCGTTATTACAGTTTATCCGCTGTAATAACGATCACGCTCAAGCGTATTTGAATCGACGTTTAGGGGGGATAAAGCCCGTTGAAACAGAAAGGCAATTACTGCGTGAAGATAGTGCGATGACGTATGACGGCATGCTCAAGCTATCGGGTACAATTTCCACCATTCGTTTTACACCGCATATGATGGTGGGTATCAATACCGATGGTATGCGTCAATCCCGTGAAACTCAATTACAAAGCCTAAGTGGCGAGCTAATGAGTTTATTGCAAACGGACCAAAGGTTGGAGGCGGCCGATTCATTATTAGGCCGTGTTTCGGCCAATCATCATATTGATGTGGTGGCATTAAAAGACCACAGTAATGCTTTAAATAAACATCATCATGATATTGCTTTAATTGATGATGAAATTAATTTGTTACAGCAAAAAGATGATACTGAACTGCAAGAAAAGATAGACACATTAAAAGAACGTATTGCAAAAGTTGAGCTTGAACAGAAAAAATTAGACCGTGAAAGGCAGCAAATCTCTGAACAGTACGGTAGTTTGAATACTCAAAAAACACAATTGAGCGCGGCTTTATCTAACTTGGATGAAGATAGAACACGACTGAAAAATCATGCTTTCTATCAGGCTGAGTTTGCGAGTGAGCGTTATGAATTGCTTGAATCAAGCATGGTTAATGGTGCCGCGATATATAAAGAAGCAATGAGTCGGGCGGAGAAAGCACAAGAGAAAGCACGTAACTTTGATCAGAAGGTGCGTAAAGAAGTGGCGGATCATTATGCCAAATACCATAAAGCGGATATCGACACGGATATACAGTTAGATTATCTTGAGTCTCGATTTGAAGAGTTTGAAAGCTATATTCAGCATCAAGTTAAAGTGCTTTCTGAAACAGAATTAGCACGCTATGCAAAGCGTGCTGAATTGGCTCGTAAGGAGGCAGAGGAAACCTTTAGAAGTGACTATGTCTCAAAGCTTAAGGATTCCTTGGATCAAGTTGCGCATATTATCCGTGAGCTTAATCACAGTCTAAAACGTCGTCCCTTTAACTCAGAAGTCTATCAATTCCGTTATTATGCTAACGGGGATATGAAGGATATTTTGGATCTAGTTGATCGTTTCAGCAGTCAAGACCAAGCGAATGTCGGTGGTTTATTTGATCCAGCAAGCGCTGAAAATTCTGAACACGCTAGAGCGATAGAATCGATCCATGAATTAATTAGTAATGAAGATAAGCAGCAGGATTTAGCCGACTATCGTAAGTTTTATAACTTTGAGGTTGATATTCTGGATCAAGAAGGCAATAAAAAAACGACCCTTAGTCAGCGTATTCAAACAGGGTCAGGTGGTGAGCACCAGATACCTTTTTATCTTGCGATAGCCGCTGCCCTGTCTACTACCTATCGTTTACATGAAACGATGGAAGGTGAAATTGTCGGTGGTTTCTCCTTAGCCATGTTTGATGAAGCATTTAATAAGATTGATATGGCAAAGACATCAACTTGTATGGGCTTTATGAAGGACATTGGCTTGCAAGTAATTGCAGCTGCGCCAGATGATAAACGAGCGGTAATGGCGGCAAATATGGACACCATTATTAGTGTATGGCGTGAGGGTGGTGCGGTATCGCTGGATGTATCATACCCACAAGTAGAAGGCCGTAAATTATTAACAGGCCAAATTGAAAATTTAGCACTAAGTTAATAATTGTTACTAAATAGGGGGATTTATATGATAATTCAAGAACAAATCTTACAAAGTGTTACAGAAGCGTTTACTATAGATTATCTAGATGTTAAGAATGAGAGCTATATGCATAACGTGCCCGAGGGTAGCGAGTCTCATTTTAAATTGACACTAGTCAGTGATGATTTCAGTGGAAGGCGCCTAGTGCAAAGGCATCAAATGATATACAAGCTTTTAGCAACCCAGATGGGGTTGATACATGCTTTAGCTTTGCACCTTTATACCAAAGATGAATGGCAATCTAGGCAATCAAGTGCGCCTTTATCACCTAAATGCCATGGAGGCGAATAGACGTTAGTCATTTGTGATGTGATATGAGTATAACCGTAACAGTTGAACAGAATTCAGATCGGGTCGGCATTAGAGTCGTCGGTAGTTTTGATTTTTCGTTATTTAATGATTTTCGATCGGCATATTCAGACTATCTTACAGGCTTTAAAGAGCTGGTGGTTGATATGCAAGCGGTTGAATATTTAGATAGTGCGGCGCTTGGAATGCTATTAAGTATGCGTAACTCTGTATCAAGTGATACGGATATCATCATAGCAAACTCTAATTCTTTTATACGAAATATCCTAATGATCTCTCGTTTTGATAAAAGGTTTACAATAACTTAATGGATTTGAATAGCATGAAGCTACTGGTTGTTGATAGTGAAGAGATATACAGAGATATTATCTCAACGTGTGCTCAAGCTCGCGATCTAAAAACAAAAACCGCAGCCTCAATGGAAGAGGCGCTTATCCTTTTTAATGATTGGCAACCTGATCTTGTCTCACTTGAAGTATTATCTCCATCAGGTGATGGCATTGAGTTGATTAAACAGCTTAAAGAAGCGGCTAATGATAGAATTATACCTATTATGGTCATTACCTTTAAATCGGATGATGCCACCATGAACGCTTGTATAAAAGCAGGTGCTGATGATTTCTTGGCTAAGCCATTTAATGAAATTCTATTTAATACCCGACTCAGTACGCATCTAAGAAACGTTCTTTTCAGCAAGGAGTCGTTTCAGAAAAATCGTGATCTAATTTACTTTCAAAGTATGATTGAAAGAGAGCATAGGATGGCACACCAAGTGCTTGCTCATGCTATGGACAGAAGTGAAGATGATGATGTAAGTGTGGCTGTCACCCGCTTAGCCGCAACCAGTTTTAATGGTGATATCGCCCTGATAAAACGCCGTGATGATGGTGCATTATTACTTTTTATCGGTGATTTTACCGGCCATGGTTTACCTGCTTCAATTGGTGCTCTGCCCTTAACGCAAGCATTTTTTAAAGCAGCAAGTGAAAAGTCTAGTATCTCCGAAATCGCAAAACACTTTAATAGTATCCTAATTGATATATTGCCCGACTATATGTTCTGTGCAGCTTATCTTCTTCTGCTAAAGCCAAATAATGTCTTAGAGTATTGGGGTGGCGGCATGCCACACGCTTTTATAATCGATGACGAAATTGATGTGCAGAGCATCCGCTCGAAACACATGCCTTTAGGAATTTTAGCCAGAGAGGAATTTGAAGACGAAATCAGTCAGGTTAAGTTACTGCCAAATACTAAAGTCGTTATTGCATCAGATGGGGTATTGGAAATGTGTAATGATGATGGTGTTATGCTTGGGGATGAACGTTTTAATGCTATGTTGAGCTGTCATTCAAATAAAATCCCAGTGGGAGCATATCAAGCAGCACTGGTTGAGCAGTTAATTGCTTTTCAGGGTAATGCAGTGCAATTGGATGATATTACCTTACTGACATTGAATACTTAACGAGAGAGGGAAAACGGCTAATCATATAGAGTAGCCGTTAGCTATTACTTCTTCTTAGCTTTGTTTTTTCCCGATTTTTTATGGTTATTTCCCTTTTTATGGGCAGCAGGTTTGAATTGCTTCTTTTCTGGCTCTGTTCTTAAGGCAAGATAAAGGTCAGTGACCACTTCAGGTATTTGCTCAATACATGATTGCGTTAATTTTTGGTCGCTTTTTATTTGGCTAACTTCTTCATCTTCAAATAAGTCTGAAGCAACCATAAAGGGTAATAACAACTCTGCCACAGCTTCTTCTTTTTCTGTTTCAAACCACTGTCTTTCTGTCAGAAAAACACCCTCCATGAAACCTGAAGCCCATTCTTGAAGCTCGCTTAATTCGTCAGGGTTATCCGCCAGCTCTAATTCACATGGAACAATAAAACCGTCCTCTGACTCAAGCTCTTTTTGAATGTCTAATAAGAGGCGCTGTAATAACCCAATAATTTGAGATTCTTGCTTTTTGTCGACGAATTGAGGAGCTTGTTCAAAAATGATATCAAGCCATTCCTTTGGAAGGTGCTCTGCAGGACAAATGCTTAATGCCGTTAAAAATCCATGTGCCATAACGAAATTCTGGCACTCCTCGTGTACTAATTCAGAGTCTAAGAAATTTTCCAGTGTTTCTAATTCAAAATCATCAAGCGGTTGATGCGACATGTTTTAATCCTACGAAAATAATGATGAGCATTTTAACGAAAAGATGTTGGAAAATCGATGCGCAAATCCTTACTTTGTAAGATAATCACTCGCCTATGAAAATGATTAAGCAATTATTAACCAAATTTGGTCATAAAACCTTCCTCCCGTTACAAGAAGAGGCGATTGAAACCATTATTAATGGACATGACCTTCTATTAATTTCTCCTACTGGGGGAGGGAAGTCGTTAGTTTATCAATTGGCAGCCTTAAGATTAGAAGGTGTTGCGGTTATCGTATGTCCACTTCTAGCACTTATGTCTCAACAGGTTGCGACATTGAAGTCTATGGGGATCAATGCCGAATTTTTAAATTCAACCTTAAACCCTGGTGAGCAAGATGATTTAGCATACGCATTAAGGGATCAATCGATCGATTTGTTATTTTTATCACCAGAAAAATTACTACAGCCTTCTGTAATGGGGGTATTGGAACACTCAAAAGTTGCTTTTTTTGCGATTGATGAAGCTCATTGTATTGCTCAGTGGGGGCAAGGGTTTAGGCCTGAATATGGCAGTTTGGGTTTAATTAGGCGTCAATTTTCTCAAATACCCATTATAGCTATGAGTGGAACGGCCGATGCGGATACTCAAAAAGAAATTCTTAGTTCACTTAATCTTAATGCGCCTAAAACTCTGCAGCAAAGTTACAATCGGGCTAATATCGAAATCACTATCTCTCAAAAACGATTGGCTAAAAAGCAGCTGCTTAATTTTATTTCTAACGCCGCAAATGTGAATTCCGGCATAGTCTATTGTCGTTCACGTAAGAAGGTGGAAGAGCTAAGTGCTTGGCTGAATGGCCAAGGTATTAAAAGCTTATTTTTCCATGCAAACATTCCTGACAATGATAAAGCGAACAATATTAGGCGGTTTGCTAATGAAACAGGCATTGTCATGGTGGCAACGTCAGCTTTTGGGATGGGGTTAGATTTTGATCATATTCGCTTTGTTGTTCATATGGACTTGCCGAATAACTTAGAAAGTTATTATCAAGAAATTGGACGCTCTGGACGAGACGGTCGTGCCGCCAAAGCGTTGTTATTGTATGGACTACAAGATGTTTTAGCCCTGATGCAATTTGAAATGGAGGTCAACCAAGCCTCAATATTAGATTGGGAGCGAACCTTAAGTTTTTGCAAAGTATTAGAGGAGCGAGGGTGTCGACGCAAAAATATATTAGCGCATTTTGGTGAATCTATAGAACCTTGTGGAAACTGCGATAGGTGTAATACAAAAAAAGAAGAGCATAACCTCACAATTGCCGCTCAGAAATTCTTGTCGCTGCTCCATAAGACCAAGGGAGTAGTTGCAATAGGGGTATTGATTCAAGTGCTAATAGGTAAAAATACAAAAGCCGTAACCCAGTGCAAGGGCCAGTCAATGTCACTGTACGGCAAAGGAAAAGAGTTAAATGAAATTAGTTGGAAGGCTTTAGTGCGTCATTTACTTGCTAATCAATATATAGCTGTCTATCAATTTATGCCATTTCAGTTGATTCTATTAGAAAAATCGAAAGCATTACTCAAATCAGAAGATCAAATAGTCATCAATGTGGATTATTTCGTGCCTAATTTTGATGTTGTTCCATTTGCTGATTACAAAAAGGCGTTATTAGCTTGGCATGATACCTGTGCAAGTGAAGTGCTTTCAATTAAACAGATAGATCTTATAGCACATAATAAACCCAAAAATTTAGCCGCTATGAGCCGATTGACAGGGATGGCAATACGCCTGCTTGAGTCATTAGCGCCTCCGCTTTATATCCATCCAACTGATACTTTGTAATTTACTATGAGTAGACTTAAATTTGAAAGTGCGATTAGAGAGAAGGTTGCTTCTTGTTTAAGCCAAGCTAATGCCTATTTTGATAGTGATATTGCTCTACCTTTGATGCGTTTTAATCAGAAGGGGAGCGCGGCAGGGACTGCGTATCTGCAGCGGCATGAGGTAAGGTTTAATTATGATATGTTTATACAGAATCCTACTGAGTTTATTCAAACGGTTGTGCCACATGAAATAGCGCATCTATTTGTATATAAAGTATTTGGTACTGGTCCAAAACCCCATGGACAAGAGTGGCAATCTATTATGATAAAGGTATTCGGCTTAACGCCAAATCGAACGCATGCGTTTACGGTAAAGCCTGCGGCTAACAGTTTTTTATATCGATGTGATTGTACAGAGCATCATTTAACGATAAGACGCCATAATAAAGTTTTAAAAGGCGGTTTGTATCAATGTCGTAATTGCAAAGCTACGCTTAAAGAAAAAGAAACTTGTTCGTAAATCAAGAAGATAATAATGTGATATGCGTCAGTATTAGGGTATTATCTTGGCAAAATTTATCGCTATGATTGTTTGGAGATGATATGAATAATACACTGAAACTTGTTGCTGGTGTTGCAATGGCGTTTGCCACAGCAATGATTGCAAATGTTAGCCCTATGATTGTGCCTGCAATGCTTGCTGTGATAGGCGCTGCGGTCATTATTGATTCTATGGGGATTAATAAGCCGTCTTAATGAGTATGAGGGTCGATTCATTTTGGCCCTCACGACTTTCTCTGAATTTTTTTATAAATCCTATCAAAAATCCCTCCTAATACCTTGTAGATTCAATTATTTAGATGCGATGAAATTCGTTGTGTTGTAGAATGTCGCTATTTGTAATTATGTGAAATTAGTAATGGATTTATCAACTAGACCTAAAGAAAAAATTGAACTTAATAAGCTTCATAAACGTTTAAGAAGGCTAACAGGCCAAGCAATCGCTGATTTCAATATGATTGAAGAAGGTGATAAGGTGATGGTGTGTTTATCAGGCGGTAAAGACTCATATACCATGCTTGAAATATTGAGAAATTTACAAGCAAGTGCGCCCATTGAGTTTAGTTTGGTTGCCGTTAATCTTGATCAAAAGCAACCGGGTTTCCCCGAGCATATTTTGCCTGAGTACCTGTCTTCAATTGGTGTTGATTATCATATTTTAGAGCGTGATACTTACAGCATAGTTAAAGAGTTAGTGCCTGAGGGTAAAACAACCTGTGGATTATGTTCTCGCTTAAGACGAGGCTCGCTATATGGATTTGCAGATGAAATTGGTGCAACCAAAATTGCGCTTGGACACCATAGAGATGATATTCTAGAAACGTTATTTTTGAATATGTTTTTTGGTGGAAAAATTAAGTCAATGCCACCCAAGTTGCTTAGTGATGATGGTCGACATATGGTGATTAGACCCTTGGCTTATTGCAAAGAGAAAGATATTCAAGCTTTCTCTGAAATAAAAGAATATCCGATTATTCCATGTAACCTTTGTGGGTCACAGGAAAACTTACAACGTCAAGTAATCAAGAAAATGTTAAGCGATTGGGATAAAGAATATCCAGGACGTACCGATACGTTATTTACAAGTGTTCAAAATATCGTACCGTCCCACATGGCTGATACCGAATTATTTGATTTTAAAGATTTATCTATTACTCCAGATGCATTAGATAAACTTAATATAATTACTCTATAGGATGAATAGATGAACTTTCATAAATATGCAATTGGTTTGACAATTGGTGTGTTAAGTATCGGCGTGAATGCCTCTAGCGTATCAGGCACGCTTTCTGATGATACGGCTAAGTTTAATGCATCTTTAAGTATTGAGCCTATTGAAGTTGAAGTTGGGGGTATCTATTTATCCGAAAGTGGTAAATCCGGTTATGTCGGTGCCATGGTTGTGGATAAAGCAGATCCAATTGAAGTTGGCATTGGTGGCCGCGTGCGAGCTGTAGAAGGTGATTTAGGGGCTGGTGACTCTGGTTACGCTTTAGGTTTTGGTGGTTACTATCGCTACACGATACCCCAAGCGAACCGTGTTAGCTTATATGCTTCAGGCTATTACTATCCAGGGCTTTTTGCTTATGGAGATATAAAAAGGCAACACGAGGCAGATTTACGAGCAGAATATTATGCCACTCGTAATGCGAGAGTGTATCTAAGTTATAGTGTTGTGAAAGTTGAGTTTGCTGATTACAGCGATAAATACAAATTAGACGAAGGTGTGCATGTTGGTGTTGCAGCATACTTTTAATATTTAGGTACAAAAAAACGGCGCTTAGAAGCGCCGTTTTTTTTTGCTAAATTAAAACCTTATTCACCTTCAAAGGCACATAAACTATATACCTGAATTTCTAGGTCACTGATTATCTGGCTGCCTTTTAGATCAGGTAGGTCAATAATAGCGGCCACTTCCATGATATGAGCGCCTTGAGACTTTAATAGGCTGATGGCCGCACATAGTGTGCCGCCTGTTGCAATTAAATCATCAAACAATAAGACCTGATCGCCATCCTTTACCGATCCCTCTTGAATTTCTAGTTCTGCTTCGCCGTACTCAAGTGCATATTTTTGAGAAATAGTAGCGCCTGGTAATTTCCCTTTTTTTCTAACAAGAATTAAAGGTTTTTGCAGTTCATAGGCAAGAATGGCAGCAATTAAAAATCCACGGGCATCAATGCAGGCAATATGGCTGATATTAGAATCTATATATCTGTGTACATAGGCATCCACTACCATTCTCAGGCCTTTAGGGTCTGAAAAAATGGGAGTGATATCTCTAAAACTAATCCCTTTTTTTGGCCAGTCTTCAACGGTTTGAATTAAAGATTTTATATAAAAATCATCGTAAAGCATTGTGTCGCCTTGTGTTGTTAATCAAATATTTTCGATTTTATCACAATCTACTGACATGCCGATGAGTTTTTGCATTTGATCAAGGTTAACTATGCTGATTTCTTTGCCATCAACTTGAATCATGCCATTTTTTTGGAATCGGGTAATGACGCGGCTGACGGTTTCAACCGCTAAGCCAAGATAGTTGCCGATTTCACCGCGTGACATTGCTAATCTAAAGGAAGTGGCAGAGTAGCCGCGTTTTTTAAAGCGAGCGCTTAAATTCAAAAGTAATGAAGCGACTTTTTCATCTGCATTCTTTTTACCTAGTAGTACCATCATTTGCTGGTCATCACATATCTTACGGCTCATCACTTTAAAGAGCTGGTGTTTAAGCGTTGGTATTTGCTCAGAAAGCTGTTCAAGGTGTGCAAACGGAATTTCACATACTGTGGTTGTTTCTAAGGCTTTCGCAGACACAGGGTATATGTTTTTATCAATACCACTTAATCCCAGTAATTCACTCGGGCAGTAGAATCCGGTGATTTGTTCTTCGCCGGAATTTGTAATATTAAAGGTTTTAAGTGTGCCTGTGCGCACCGCATACACTGATTCAAATTCGTCTCCCTGACGAAACAAAATATCCCCTTTTTTTAGGGGTTTTTTACGTTCTATGATCTGATCTAAGCGATTTACATCATCATCTGCTAACGAGATGGGTAAACAAAGTGCACTAAGACTGCAATTTTGGCATTGTGATGTAAGCTTGCTATTAAAGCGTGCGGTGTTAAGAGCTAAAGACATAATGATCTCCCTGAACTTGATCTATGTTTCTAAATTACTTTAGAGTATGAAATTACATTATTTAAATATTTATCAAAAGTCATGCAAATGCAGCGAATTAGAAGTCGACCAGAATCGGTTACTCTTATATTAAGGTGAGGACCATTGGTTAACTCGATAATGCCATCCTTCTCTAGCTTGAGGAGTTCTGTTAGTTCACTTTTAAAGTAGTTTTTAAATACAATATCAAATTCACTTTCAACTTCACTAGTATCCAACTCAAAATTACATATTAAAGACATAATAACATTATGTCTTATTTGGTCGTCGCGATTACTAACGTATCCCTTCATAATCGCTAACTGACCACTTTCGATACTTTTTCGATAATCCTTTGTTGCTGTATGGTTCTGTACGTAAGTGTGACCAATCTGACTGATGGCTGATGTGCCAAAAGCTAATAGGTCGCAGTTAGCGTGTGTTGTATATCCTTGAAAGTTCCTTTTCAGCTCTCCTTGGTTTTGCGCCATTGCTAATGAGTCCGTTGGTTTAGCAAAGTGGTCCATACCGATATATTGATAACCAGCTTCGGTTAGTTTATCGATACATAATTTTAGAATAGCAAGTTTAGTGTCGCCATCGGGTAATTGATCTTCTGGGATCAGTTTTTGAGAAGCAAAACGCCTTGGAATATGAGCATAATTAAAGACAGATATGCGATCCGGGTTAAGCTCAATAACTTGATCCAAAGTTTCAGTAAATGTTTCTACTGTTTGATAGGGGAGCCCGTAGATTAAATCAAAATTGATGGATTGATACGAAAGTTCTCTACTTGCTGCCATTAAGTCATCAATTAATTGATAGCTTTGAATTCGATTGATAGTGGTTTGAACGCGTTTGTTAAAATCTTGTATGCCAAAGCTTAAGCGATTAAATCCTAGTTCTCTAAGAGCGACCAATTTTTCACGGCTGATTTCTCTTGGGTCGACTTCAATGCTGTATTCACCCTTATCATCTGCCAGTAGGTTGAAGTGCTGCTTGATGTAATTGATGAGTCTTGTAAAAGCCTTAATAGACAAAAATGTAGGTGTACCCCCGCCAAAATGAAGTTGCTGGACTTCTCTGTCTTCATTGACCATAAGGGACTTAAGGCGGACCTCTTCTATTAAGAGTTCAAGATATTCATCGCCTTTTTGATAATCAGAAGTGATGACTTTATTGCAGGCACAGTAATAACAAAGCTTTGCGCAGTATGGAACATGGAAATATAAGCTAAGAGGTTTGTTAGATGGCAACAGCATCTTCTCAATTAAAGAGAGCTTACTTATGTTTGCATCAAACTGTGGAGCGGTAGGGTAAGAAGTATACCTAGGACCAGAAATATTATATTTATGAATAAGTTGTGTATTCCAGAGCATCTAAACGTCCTATTAAAAATTCTTATAGTATTTTAACTGCAATGAAATTATATAAATTGATATATGTCAGTGTTTTTGGTTGTGCATTTAAAGTTCTCGACTTAGAGTTGAGAATAAATGAGCTGAATCAAATTCTGAGCATATGGCAATGTCCATAAAGCGTAAATTAGCATAAATATACCACTAACCGTATTTAGGTGTAGCTTATTCCAGCTCTCTTTAAGGTTGCTGCTAAAGATGCCGGTGGCAAGCATGGCGGGCAGTGTGCCTAATCCAAAGGCTGCCATTAAGATAATGGCCTCTAAGGGGGTTGATCTTGCTGAGATCCATAATAAACTTGAATAAACAAGTCCGCAGGGTAGCCAGCCCCATACAAATCCGGCTAAAAAAGCCTGTTTATTGGACTTTATTGGCAATAGCTTTTTGGCTGCTGGAGCAATATATTTCCAGCCAAAAGAGCCAATTTTTTCGATTTTTAAAATAAGTTGAGATCGACGCAATAAATAAAGTGCCATTAAAAATAAAATAACGGCAGCAAATGTTCTGAGAAAGTAACTTACGCCTTCATAATAATTACTAAAAGTTTGAAAAAACAAACTAAACGCAAGAGCAAGTAAGGTGTAACTTGAAATTCGACCTAAATTATAAGTAAGTTGAATTCTTATTTGATTGGATTTGTTGGTATTAAAGGACAAGGCGCTAATTATGCCACCACACATGCCGAAGCAGTGGCCTGCGCCGGCAAGACCAATTAAAAAGGCTGTGGCGAAATCAAGAGGATCTATCATGCTTTGTCGTTATCGTCTTCTTCAAACAGAATTCTTTGACCTTCCCTATCTAAGTCTTCAAATTGATCTTTTTTGACTGCCCAGGTAAATATACCCACGGCAATAAATACAAAAATAGCGGCGATAGGGATTAATAGGTATAAACTTTCCATTTGGTCTCCAGGGTTATTTTGATAAGCGACTAGCGTTAAGAGCAACTAACAGAGAGCTGAGTGCCATGCCGATAGCCGCAGCCCAAGCAGGTACAAAGCCCATAATGGCGGCTGGTAGCATGATGGTGTTGTAAAAAGCGGCCCAAAATAAATTTTGTTTGATAATGAGTTGGCACTTCTTTGCAAGTTTAATAGCGAGATTGATGGTTTCGATATGGCTGTTAATTAGTACAGCATCCGCATGTACTTTGGCCAGATCAGAGCTTGTTGCCATGGCGATAGAGGTGTTAGCCCCAGCGAGTGAGGGTACGTCATTTAAGCCATCACCCACCATTAAAATATTGGATTTATTATTTTGAGAGTTAAGCCACTCCCATTTTTCTTCAGGCGACATTTGACACTTATAGTGATCAAAATTATCAGGGGATAACACAGATAGAGCTGACTCTTTTGTATCGCCGGTTAGAAGGCTAACTTGAATCTTGTTTTTTCGAAGATCAATAAGAGCTTCAAGACTATGAGGTCTAAGTCTGTCTTGTAGGAATACAGTACCTATTAAACCTTTATTTTCTTGTACTAAATAAAGTGTAAGACCGGCAAAACTCGTTTCAGTAATGTCATTGGCCCAGGTGGAAACAAATTTCAAATTGCCGAGTCGATAGCGAACCGAGTTAATGGTCCCTTCAACGCCTAACCCCGTATGATTTGTTAAATCTTCAGCCGAATAATGAGACGTTCGTTTAAAGGCTTTCGCGATAGGGTGAATAGAGCCGCTTTCTAGGGCACATGCTATTTGTAGGCAGTGGTCTTGATCGTCAGACTCAATATGGTGTATCTCAAATTGTCCATGGGTCAAAGTCCCTGTTTTATCAAATGCAATGTGCTGACAGCGAGCAAGAGATTCAATCACATGTCCTCGTGTGACGAGTAGTCCGAGCTCTTTTAACTTGTTAGTTGCTGAGGTTAGGGCAACAGGTGTCGCTAGTGATAATGCGCAGGGGCAGGTTACGACAAGGACGCTAATCATTATCCAATAGGCGTCTTCGGATCCCGCAATGGTCCAGCCAATAAAAGTCAAAGTGGCACATGCTAATACCAAGATAACAAAATAATGGGCGACATTATCTGCAATTTTAGCGATTTTGGGTTTTTCACTTAATGCTCTGTCTGTTAATCGCTCAATAGCCGCGGCACGGGTTTGTTTGCCAATGGCGGTAACTTTAATCTCAATGTTTTGTTCAACATTAATGGTTTGAGCAACTACTTTTTGACCTTCACATTTAGTGATAGGTAGGTACTCGCCTGTTAAGCTGGATTCATCAATACAGGTGCTGCCTTTGGTTATAATACCGTCAACTGGAATGTTTTCGCCTGATTTAATGGCAATAACATCGCCTGTTTTGACCTTGCTTAAAGGGATTTCGGTTTGATTGTCGCCTTGAATAAGCCAGGCACTGGATAATTCTTGCTGATTACGGTTGTTCGAATAGGACTTGTGTCTTGCTGCTTCTTCTAAAAATCGTCCTAATAATAGGAAGAAAGTGAACATGGTCACGGAGTCGAAATAGACATGTCCTGTGCCACTAAGCATGGAATAAATACTGGAAACATAAGCAAGTCCTATGCCTAATGAGACAGGAAGGTCCATGGTGAAGTGGCGAGTTTTTAAATCACGAATTGCCGCTTTAAAAAATGGAAGTGCAGAAAATAAGACAACAGGTGTGGCGAATATAAAACTGGCCCAACTCAATAAAAGTTTAAAGCTCTGTTGCATGCCTTGTATGTCACCTGCATAGATAGCGATGGCACTCATCATGACTTGCATCATACCAACACCGGCAATGCCCAAGCGTATGATGGCAGTTTTTTTGGCTTGTTTCATTTCAATATCGGTTTGATCAGCGCGATAAGGATTACCTTGATAACCTAGAAATCGAATCTCCTTGGCGATATCTATGATATCGATCTCCTTTGGTTGCCACTCCAAAGAAGCTAATGATGTGCTTAAGTTGATATGGATGCTGTCGACGCCGTCTAATTGTTTAAGGCGGTTTTCAATTAGCCAGGCGCATGCGGCGCATGTCATGCCTTTCAGGCTTATTTGAATATGGTGAGTGTCGTTATCAACAAAGACATACAGTGGGTAAAGTTCAGTTTCTTTAATTAATGAAAACTGATTATCTTGTGGTGCTTTGTCTAGGGCACTGTGTGCTTTTTCTGTTCGATGTTGGTAGTAGTTGCTTAAATCTGCGCCGTTTATAAACTCTGCGATGGCTTGGCAACCATAGCAGCAAAAATCGACAAAATTGCTGTCGATTTCACTTTGGATTGCCAGGTTTTTAGGGATCTCTTCGCCGCAATGATGGCAGGGGGCTTGGCTCATAATGTAAATTGAGCCGAATCTGACTGTGATAGATTTAATCTTGAGCTTATTTGCCAGCCTATCGCTGACTCAAGGTATAGATTCCAGATGCCTGAGATGGATTTATCTAGGTTGCCTCGGTATTGGTTATCAGCAATACGCGTTAGCTTTATAGTGAAATCCTTTTTGGAAATTGCAGAGTTATAAAAATTTAAGGTTAGCCATTCTTCTTGTGTGTTTTCACCGGTTAGAAGTACTTCACCTGTGGTGTTATCAACAATGATTGATGCGCTAATTTTAAGCTCTGTTGCAAGGTTACGCTTATCTAAAACGGTATTTATGCCTAGCCCTTCTTTATAGTAATTGTCTATTACCATATCGTTGGGTGAATTCAGTGCGTAAGAGATCTGGATGACAGCGACAAACATTGAGCTTAACGGAATGGAGATGACGAACCACGGCCAGAACTGTTTGTACCAAGGAGTGGGATTCACGTAAAAATTACCTCTGATATAAGGTGCTCATAATGAGCACCTTTTGTTTAAATTGTTATTTTACTGGACCAAGGAAGCGACTTTCAGTGGTTTTACTAACATCAAAGTCAGCATCAATGGAATTGATGGTAAAACTAATCTTGTTTTTCTGTACTTTCAAAATATGGGGTGGAACCTGTATTGAAAGTGGGATAGATCGAACTTCACCCGAGGTCACAAAAATTTTCTTACGACCAATAACCTTAATACCATCCAGACCTTCTACTTTTAATCTAAAAGTGTGGTCCGATTGATCCATATTCATGACCTTAATTGTGTATATGTTCTCTATCATGCCACTAGGAGTCGTATTATATAGACGATTTCTGTCCTTTAAAACATCTAATCCTAATGCTTCTCTGTCTGTCGCAATATAGCCAAAACTCACTATCATTATGAGAAGGGATATAGCGTAACCAATTGATTTTGGTCTCCATACTTTTGTTTTTTTACCTTCAAGGCTATTTTCAGTCGTGTAACTAATAAGACCTTTAGGGTAATCCATTTTTTCCATAACCGAGTCGCAGGCATCTATGCAAAGGGCGCAGCCTATACATTGAAATTGCAAACCATCACGAATGTCGATACCAGCAGGGCAAACATGAACGCATTGATGGCAGTCAATACAGTCGCCTAGGTTTAAAGTTTCAAGGTCTGCACGACGGTTGCGTTTACCTCGATTTTCACCGCGAGCTGCATCATAGGAGATGACCAAGGTGTCGGTATCAAACATAACGGATTGAAAGCGTGCATAAGGGCACATGAATGAGCAAACTTGTTCACGCATCCAGCCTGCAAATAAATAGGTGGCGCCCGTAAAAAAACCAATCCAGAAATAGGCCCAAGGATGAGCTTCGAATGTAAATAGTTCTATGCTGAGCTCGCGTACCGGCGTGAAATAGCCAACAAAACTAAGGCCAGTAAGTGCTGAAACTAATACCCATAATCCATGTTTATTGAACTTTTTAATGAATTTAGAGCGAGACATGGGTTCTTTATCGAGCTTAATTCGCTGATTTCGATCACCTTCTGTCTTCTCTTCTATCCACATGAAAATCATGGTCCAAACTGTCTGTGGGCAAGTATAACCACACCAGACTCGTCCAAATAGAGTCGTCATTAGGAATAATGCGAAAGCTGCTATGATGAGTAGCCAGGCGAGTAGCACAAAATCTTGAGGCCAGTAAGTGACGTTGAAAATATGAAACTGTCGACTGGGGAGGTCAAAGAAAACAGCTTGTCGTTCACCAATGTTAACCCATGGCGTTAAAAAGTAGCCAGCCATCAAAACCCAAAGAATCTTTGTCCTTATAGATTGAAAGAAGCCTTGAATGCGGCGGGTATATATTTTTTTTCGTTTTTGATAAAGATCGTATTCAACAACATCATTATCGAGATTCTTTAATGGAATCTGCTGACTCATAGCCATTCGTCCTGTAAACAGATTAATAGAAAGTGACAAAGGGATAATACAGAAAAGAGGAGGGGATCGAGTGTGACATGGTGTCACACTCGAAAAGAAGCATTACTCTTGATGAGAAAGGCTGTATACATAAGCGGAAACAATATGAGCTTTGTCTTCACCTAAGATGTCTTTCCATGCTGGCATTTTACCCGCACGTCCGTTACGCAGTGTTTGCATGACTTGTTGTTCAGTGCCGCCATATAACCAAATATCATCGGTTAGGTTAGGTGCGCCGAATAAGTGGCTACCTTTGGCGTCTTGTCCATGGCAGGCGACACAGTTAGTTGCATAAATTTCTTTACCCTTTGCTGCTGCTTCAGGGTTGGACTCACGTCCAGAAAGACTTAGAACATACTGAGCGGTATCGTTGATACCTTGCTCGCCAAGAGCTGCGCCCCAAGCTGGCATGCCAGCCGTGCGGCCATTCATGACAGTTGTTTTGATGTCGCTTGTTTCACCGCCATACAGCCAATCATTGTCAGTTAGGTTAGGGAAGCCGTAGCTGCCTGTTGCCGCTGAACCATGACAAATTGCACAGTTATTAGAGAATAAGCGTTGACCTAAGCGCATTGCTTTATCGTCTTGGCTTAACTCTTCCAAGTCGGTGCTTTGGTATTTCGCAAATAGTGGACCAAACTCTTGCTCAGCTTTAGCAACTTCACGTTCGTATTGGTTGATTTGAGTCCAACCAAGTAGACCTTTAAAGTTACCAAGGCCTGGGTAAAGTGCTAAATAAACCAATGCAAATATAACGGTAATGACGTATTTCCAATACCACCAACGTGGAAGTGGATTATCAAGCTCTTCGATGCCGTCATAGACGTGTCCCGTTGTTGGAACTTCACCGTCAGGGTGCTTGGTATTACTTCGAACGCTCGCTAATAACCAGTAGCTACCAAAAATTGAACCAAGAGTGATTACAATAATCCAGGCGCTCCAAAAAGGAGTTAATTCATTCATTTTTGTTTGTTCTCCGCGGATTGCTTGTTGGGCATATCTTCATCATCTTCAAAAGGAAGGTTGGCAGCTTCGTTGAAGTCACCCGTCTTCCTTTTGCTGAAAGCCCATAACGTCACAGCGACAAAAGCCATAAATGCTAATACCGTTGCGATACTTCTAAGCGTATTAATGTCCATAATTGAATCCTAGCGTTTAATTACTGTGCCAAGCTGCTGTAAATAAGCAACTAGCGCATCAATCTCACGTTTGCCACGAACATCTTCTTTTGCATTGGTGATTTGTTGGTCGGTAAAAGGTACGCCAACAGAGCGCAACGCAATCATCTTATTGGCTGTATTATTGCCATCAAGAGTGCTGGTAAATAACCAAGTAAAAGCAGGCATGTTTGACTCAGGTACAACATCACGTGGGTTATATAAATGAGCACGATGCCATTCATCACTATAACGTTGACCAACACGAGCAAGGTCAGGACCTGTACGTTTTGATCCCCAAAGATGCGGGTGATCATAAACAGACTCGCCTGCAACACTGTAAGGGCCGTAGCGTTCAGTTTCTGCTCTGAATGGACGGATCATTTGAGTGTGACAGCCAACGCAGCCTTCACGGATATAAATATCACGACCTTCAAGCTCTAAAGCGGTTAAAGGCTTTAACCCTTCGACTGGTTGAGTCGTTTTTTGCATAAAGAATAATGGAACGATCTCTACCATAGCACCGAAGCTGATCGCAACGATGATAAGGGCAATCATAAGGCCAATGTTCTTTTCGATTATTTCATGACGCATTTAAAAGCCCCTTATGCTGCTTGTGTATTTGCTGAGTGAGCAAGCTTTTGTTCTTTGTTGCAAGCACGTACAGTTAGGTAGGTGTTAACCGCCATTAGTAGCATACCTGTTAAGAATAATGCACCACCGATAACACGTACTGTCCAACCTGGTTTGCTTGCATCTACTGCTTCAACAAAGCTGTAAACCAATGAACCGTCTTGGTTGAATGCGCGCCACATTAGGCCTTGCATGATGCCGTTAACCCACATAGATGCAATGTAAAGTACCGTACCAATTGTTGCCAACCAGAAGTGAACATTAATAAGTGTAATTGAGTACATTTCGCCCGCTTTGCGACCGAATACAACTGGCATCATATGGTATACAGCACCAAAACTAACCATAGCAACCCAACCTAAAGCACCCGCGTGTACGTGACCAATTGTCCAGTCAGTGTAATGCGATAATGCGTTAACTGTTTTAATTGCCATCATTGGGCCTTCAAAGGTAGACATACCGTAGAAAGACAATGAAACAACTAGGAAGCGTAGAATAGGGTCAGTACGAAGTTTGTGCCAAGCACCAGACAGCGTCATCACACCGTTAATCATACCGCCCCAAGAAGGTGCTAGTAGGATCAATGACATTACCATGCCAACACTTTGTGTCCATTCTGGAAGCGCTGTGTAATGTAGGTGGTGAGGACCGGCCCAAATATAAAGTGAGATCAAAGCCCAGAAATGGACGATTGATAAACGATAAGAGAATACAGGACGTCCTGTTTGCTTAGGTACGAAGTAATACATCATGCCTAGGAAACCAGCGGTTAGGAAGAATCCTACTGCATTATGACCATACCACCACTGAACCATGGCATCGATTGCACCAGAGTAGATGGAGTAGGATTTAAATAAGCCGGCAGTAACAGATAAACTGTTGAAAATATGAAGCACGGCAACAGTGACAATAAATGCCCCAAAGAACCAGTTAGCAACATAAATATGCTTCATCTTACGTTGCATAATTGTACCAAAGAAAACAATGGCATATACAACCCAGATGATGGTGATAAGAATATCAATCGGCCATTCCAATTCAGCGTACTCTTTAACCTGAGTAAAACCTAAAGGAAGCGTGATTGCAGCAGCAACGATAACAGCTTGCCAACCCCAAAAGTGAAAGCTTGCTAATGTATCAGAGCAAAGTCGCGTTTGAGTTGTTCTTTGTACGACAAAGTAAGAGGTTGCGAAAAGTGCACAACCACCGAAGCCGAATATTACTGCGTTAGTGTGTAATGGACGTAAACGACCAAAATGTAGGTATTCAATACCAGCGAAAATGTCTGGCCATACGAGTTGAGACGCGATTAATACGCCTAACCCCATGCCTACGACACCCCAAACGACCGTCATGATGGTGAATGCACGCACCACACTATAGTTGTAAGTTGGATGATCAAAAGCTGTGCTCATAGTTTCTTCCACAATCCACGAAGAGTGATTGACCTTGTAATTAATTTTAATGCCCGTATTAACTTACTTCATACAAAGACTTTGAAAGACTGACCTAAAAAGTTTGAGTGTTTTGTAAATCATACTAAGGCGGTGATTAAACTAGCCGCGCTATTATAAGTGTTTTGAATCTTTTTTCTATTGGAGTAAGTTGTTTTTAATGGCTTTTCTTTGTCATATAGCAATATTTTTATGAGTAAATTTTCTTTTTATATGGCCCACGGTGCGGGTCTTGGTCATAGTGGTGGTTTTTTAGACAGATTTGCTGTGACATTTTGTCGCACTAAAAAAATGAACTATTTACCACTCACCTTCGAATATATGGCTCAAATCGAGTCCACAGGTAAGCGTAGACCGCCAACAAGGTTCCTACAATTAGTCGATGAATATAAATCTAAACTGGAAATGGATGCTAAAAAGGCCTCTATTATCGTGGCTGGAAAATCAATGGGAGGGCGAGTTGCCGCTCAATTATCCAGTGATGAAAGGGTTGCTGGTATCGTCTGTTTGGGGTTTCCATTTTATCAGCAAGGTAAACCTGAAAAGCATAGATTGGCTTTTCTTGAAAATATAGAGAAGCCCTGTTTAATTATTCAGGGTACTCGTGATGCGCTTGGAAAACAGGTCTGGGTAGAACAGCAATCACTTCACCCTAATATTAAACTGCACTGGTTTGATGGCGCAGATCATGATTTTAATGTGTTAAAATCTGCCGCTAAAAGTCAAAGCCAAGTGATGGATGAAATTAATCAAATTATTCATGACTGGGTCAAGAATGACCTTAGCGTTTAGTACATATTGAACCTCGTTTTTTTTGTCGTATAAGGAGACCTAATGAAATCGATTGAGCATCACAGTTTTTTAGATGCAGTGGGGCTTTATTGCCCAGAGCCTGTCATGCTGTTGCATGTTGAAATGCGTAAAATTAAAGCAGATCAAATACTTAAAGTAGAAGCAACGGACCCATCAACACGTCGAGACATTGCCAAGTTCTGTCAATTTCTAGGGCATGATTTGGTCAAAGAAATTGAAAATGAAGGGCATTATTTTTTCTGGATTAAGAAAAAGAAAAAGTGAATTAAGATATAACTGAAACAGTAAGTTTCATGTATCTAGAAATAACACAAAATCATATCTGTAATTGTTTGTTTTCTGCACGATTCTTTCATATTCTCGAACTTCCATAACAATAAAAAGCGATATAGCGCATTCATAAGGGGTTTAATTTTAAATTAATCCCATATGGTGCGCGGCGCAATAAGGAAAATAATATGTTTAGAAAATCGTTAGCAATCGCCTGTATTGTCTCTTCTACTCTTTGGTCCGCAAGCTCCCAAGCCTGGTGGTTTTCATCATCAGAGGATAATTACACACAAACCAAATACCCTATTTTATTAACCCATGGAATTTTAGGCTTTGATGAAATACTGGGTGTTGATTACTGGTATAAAGTCCCAGAAACGCTCTCAGCAGAAGGTGCTGAAGTCTATACGACACAAGTAGCCAACAGCCAAACTGTTGAAGTGCGTGGCGAGCAGTTATTGGCAGAAGTTGAAGACATTATTGCCGCAACGGGCGCCGAAAAAGTCAATCTCATTGGCCACAGTCATGGGGGGCCTACGGTTAGGTATGTTGCTTCCGTTAGACCCGATTTAGTGGCCTCTGTTACCTCCATTGGTGGTGTAAATAAAGGTTCTGATGTGGCTGATTTTGTTAGAAATACAGTGCCTGAAGATTCTGCCGCTGAAGCAGTATTAGTGGGCCTGGGTTCTGCACTGGCAACCGTGATAGATTACCTTTCAGCTGGAGGGTATGAGCAAGATGTATTGTCCATGCTGACGTCTTTAACAACAGAAGGCTCATTGGCGTTTAATGAAGATCACCCACAAGGCATTCCAACCACAGACTGTGGCGAAGGTGATTATACGGTTGATGGCGTAAATTATTACTCTTGGAGTGGTGCAAGTGCGTTTACCAATGCCCTTGACCCGAGCGATTATTTCTTTGCGTTATCATCAGTGCTTATTGATGACAGTGATAACGACGGTTTGATTGAAAGTTGTGATAGTAACTTGGGCATGGTTGTTCGAAATGACTACAGCATGAATCATCTTGATGAGGTAAATCAGTTTTTTGGTGTACATCACCTATTTGCAACAGACCCTCTTACTGTTTACCGCACCCATGCGAATCGCTTGAAGAATGCTGGCCTTTAATTAGCGTAGGAATTTTATGACTAATTCCCTTATTAAGAAAGTGTGTTTGATCTGTGTTTGTGGACTCTTATTTCTTGGTTTGGCGAAATGGGTAGGTGTTGCTTTTATAGCAACACCTATTCAATCTGCTGATATTGAAAACGTGAAGAAAAACAACCAAGTAAGCTTAACTAGCGCAAATTATGATAATAATAAAATACTGACATCTGACATCAAAGCCGATATTGAAAAGCAGCTAAATTTGAATGATAACCCTGAGTATCAGGCTTATATTGACAAAATAAAATGGTTAAAAACTAAATCGTCTTTACGAGGTACTGAGATTGCAGGGGCTTACCCTGTCGGCCCTGATGGGCATTTAATGGCGCATATCAGTATTCGTCATAGATTTGATTATTTTATGACCTTATTGGGTGAGGTTTCCTATGCCCAACTGATTGCACTTATCAAAGAGGATATTACTCAGTCACTCCAGGACCCTGCTGAATCGGAAGCACTTTCACTCTTAGAAAGCTATCAGGCGTACAAATATGCGCTTAAATCATTAGATGACGGATTCGCAGAAAACCCTGTCAGTATGAATAATAGGGAGGCCATTATTGATCGCCAGATAGGCCTTTATCAGGCAATAGATCTGCTTAGATATGACTATTTCGAATTAGATTATAGAATTGCATTTTTTGATCAAGAAATTAGGGATGAGCAAGCGCTGATTGCTAATTTGCAAGGGGCTAGCCTAGGTGAAGAGCCTAATGATAAGGTTAAAATTACGGGCATTATTACACGCCTTGAGCAGGATAGTCGGGAAACGGGTGAAGATTTATTTACTTTACAATCTCAAGAGTTTGGCGTTGAGGCGGCCCAAAGGTTGTTGGATGTGAGGCGTTCTAGAAACGTATTGAGGGGCCGTGTTGTCGATTATTTGGAAGAAAAAGAGGCTATTCGTCGCTCAAGTTTATCCAATGAATTACAAAATATAGAAATTGAGAACTTGATTAAATTAAGTTTTTCTACCAGTGAGCAAAAACGATTATCAACATTAGTGAAGTTGATTCAATAAATCTACAGTAAAATAGATTCATTTAAGTGGCTGATTTTAAAGTATTATATTGATGATTGTATTGTCTTGAGTTGTCTGTTTCTAATTGAGTTAATTTCAGTAAGCGGTTGACACTGGCCAAATTGCGAGGCAATATCTGCCCAAATTTGCTTTCAAGCAAAATCAATTTAGTTAGTCGGGGTGCTCTTAGGAGCTGAGATTGAGGTTAATCCTCTAGACCCGTTGAACCTGACCCAGTTAATACTGGCGTAGGGAACTGGCCAGCCTCTTATCTTCAAGACAAATATTATTTGTCTGTCTTTTTAAGGCTCCAGTGTTAACCAGGAGCCTTAAATGCAGCGTCAAAAACAACCTCCCATTACACTTACCATTGCGGGTTCTGATAGCGGTGGTGGTGCGGGTATTCAAGCCGATATTAAAGCGATGTCTGCCACAGGTTCTTACGCGTGTTCTGTCATTACGGCGGTTACGGCACAAAATACCCAGGGCGTTAGCGCAATTCATTCAATCCCCATCGACATTGTCCAAGCTCAGTTAGAATCTGTTTTTTCTGATATGCGCGTATGCGCCGTTAAGATAGGTATGCTGTCGGATGCCACTACTATCGCTATGATTGCCAACGTACTCAAAAAATATCAACCAAACCATATCATCTTAGATCCCGTCATGGTTGCAACCAGTGGTGATGTCTTATTACAGAGTGAGGCAGTTAACGCACTAGTCAACGACTTGATCCCCCTAGCAGACTTAATAACGCCGAACCTTTATGAAGCACAAGTCTTGTTAAATAAAGAGGTGACAAGTTTAGCGAAAACGTCAGCAGAGTTGGAGGCCAGTTGTAAGCAACTTTTACCACTGGGCGCAAAAGGTGTTTTGTTAAAAGGGGGGCATATGAATACCCCTGAGAGCACTGACGTATGGGCCACTCGTGATACCTGTTTACATTTTTCAAGTGACAGGGTAACAACGCAAAATACTCATGGTACAGGTTGTACCTTATCGTCTGCGATAGCCAGCTATTTAGCGCAAGGTTTTGACATGCCGGAGGCAATCAAAAACGCCAAGGATTATATTAGCCAAGCGCTTTATTACGCTAAAGACTATCAATTAGGGCAGGGTAGCGGTCCTGTTGAGCATTTTTATAAGCTCAATCAAACCCAAGTTTGTCTTTGATTTTATGATGCTTTCAAATCTAAAAAGAGATAGTAGAGTCGAAAAGTACGATATCACGGCAAGTTTACAATATGCTGAAAAGGCCGACTTTGTTTACCATGGTATCTCATTATCGTTATCGCTTGGTCGAGTGACCTGTCTATTGGGGCAAAGTGGTTGTGGTAAATCGAGTTTATTAAAGCAACTTGTTGGTTTGCATCGAGATGCTTTCTTGGCTGAATTAAGCATTCAGCATGAGAATGCTGACACACAACGTGCGGAGGATTTTCAGCAAGATATTGCCTATATGGCTCAGCAAGACTTGTTACTGCCCTGGCTGTCTGTCATTGATAATGTGTTACTGGCGTATGATGTGAATAGACCACTATTCTCAAAAAAAGCAAATTGTAATGAATTATTAAAAGAACAAGCGTTATCGATACTCGATAAAGTCGGCATGCTGGATCAAGCCTACGTTAGTGTATTGACTTTGTCGGGCGGTATGCGTCAAAGAGTCGCTCTGGCGCGCACCTTGATCCAAGATAAACCTATTATTTTAATGGATGAACCTTTTTCCTCTGTTGACGCGATAACACGGCACAAATTACAGCAGCTAAGCAGTGTTTTGTTTAGCAATAAAACCGTTTTACTGGTAACCCATGATCCACTTGAAGCCTTGATTATGGGTCATGAAATATTACTTTTCCCCATTAAATTGGCGTTCGACCCTAAGTCGCCTCAATCGCAATTATCTGTTGAGCCATTAGTCTCGCTACCGAAGCCAAGATCATTACCCCCTAGGGTAATTGGTGATGAATTATCTGATTATCATGGACAGCTTATGCGCATAATGCAGGCGCAATTATGAAACCGTTTATGGATACAAGCTTGTATCGCGTGATGATGACTATTTTGTTTCTGTTATTAGCTTGGTGGTTGTTGGTCTATATAACTGAAGTGCCAAGATTTATTCTGCCATCTCCCGAGGCTGTCTTTGTGAGGTTTTGGCAGCTTAGAGAGGTTCTTTACCCTCATTTATTAGTGACACTGACTGAAATAGTGTTTGGACTTTTGATTGGTGTATTTTCGGGATTGTTGTTTGCCATGCTAATGGTTTATTTCAAACCTGTCAGGCTTTGGTTATTACCCGTATTGCTTTTTAGTCAAGCCATTCCTGTGTTTGCGATAGCTCCCATACTCGTACTTTGGTTTGGCTATGGGTTGGCGTCTAAGGTCGTTATGGCAGCCGTTATTATCTTTTTCCCCATTTTAATGACGTCGTTTGATGGGTTGAGACAGTCATCAAAGGCCTATTTAGATTTAGCTCACTCGATGCAAGCGAGTCAATTAAACATTCTCTTTCGAATTCAATTACCCGCCGCTTTACCTATTATGGCATCAGGAATTCGAATGGCGATGGTCGTCGCTCCGATAGGTGCCATCATTGGCGAGTGGGTGGGTTCATCACAAGGGCTTGGTTACTTTATGATGTATGCCAATGCAAGGATGCAGGTGGCTGATATGTTTGCTGCCTTAACCCTGTTATGCATCCTATCTACTTCACTATATTTTGTTGCAGATCAATGTCTTAAAAGAGCTATTTTTTGGCAGCAAGATAATACCCCGTAATGACTTTATATCGAGAATTAATTCTAACCCCCAATAATGAGAAATTTTATGTCAATGGTTAAACAGTTAAGCCTTTTTCTTGTCTGCGCTTCTTTAAGTTTAGGTGCGCACGCGCAAGATGATATTGATGTCATGCTAGATTGGTTCGTTAATCCGGATCATGCTGCTTTGATTGTGGCAGAGCAAAAAGGTTTGTTCGATGAGCAGGGTCTAAACGTAAATTTACAAGAGCCTGCTGACCCAAGTATGCCGCCAAAGTTAGTCGCAGCGGGGAAGGTTGATTTTGCGGTAACGTATCAGCCTGAATTAATTCAAGATGTGGCGCATGGTTTACCTCTAACACGTATTTCTACCCTTATCGCTACGCCGCTAAATACCTTAATGGTACTTGAAGAGGGTGATATTAAATCATTGGCGGACCTAAAGGGTAAATCGATAGGTACAGCAATTTCTGGTGGTGTGAGTGAGGCAACAATAGGCGTGATGCTAAGAAATTCGGGTTTAGCATTAAGCGATGTCTCTATTATCAATGTAGGTTGGGCATTATCTAGTTCATTGGCATCACAGAAAGTTGATGCCATATACGGTGGTTACCGTAATTTTGAAATGCATCAGTTAGCGATGGAAGGGTTTAAGGGTAAGGCTTTCTTTGTTGAAGAGGAAGGTGTGCCACCATACGATGAGCTAGTGATTGTTGCCAACCCAGATAAACTGAAGCCTGGTCAAGTAAAACGATTTAATCGTGCATTAGAGTTAGCAACCCAATTTATCATTAATCATCCTGATGATGCATGGTTGCTATTTAAGTCTTACAAAAAAGACCTGGATACAGAACTTAATCAGCTTGCTTGGAAAGATACCTTGAGCCGTTTAGCGTTACGTCCTGCTGCATATGATGTTAACCGCTATCAAGACTATGCTGAGTTTCTCCTTGCTTCAGGCATTATTTCTACGATTCCAAATACCCAAGACTATCTTTTCTAAAAGGGATTTAACTGACCTTTTAGGTTAAATGACATTAGGGGTTTTGATGAGTAATCAAAGCCTCTTATAAAGAGGTATGAGATGACAAACCAACATAACAATGAGGCAAAATTAATGCAGTTGTCTGCATTTGACGCCATTAAAACTAAGTTAGTTAAGCCCAATCAAACTGCTTGGAATGATTATACGCAGCATGAGTTTGTTGCAAAATTAGCAAATGGCTCATTAGACAGTCAATCATTTAGGCATTACCTGCAACAGGATTATTTGTTCTTAAAGCAATACGCAAGAGCCTATGCGTTAGCTGTTTATAAAAGTGATTCAATCGCTGATATGTTACCTAATTTGGCGTGTCTTACTGGATTGATTGAAAATGAAATTCAATTACATATTAACTATTGCCGAGATTGGGATATTCGAGTGCAACAGTTAGATGAGTTGGAGGAAGGTGTTGCGACAGTTGCTTATACGCGCTTTGTATTGGATACAGGTCAAGCGGGGGATTTAACCGACTTGTTAGTCGCGCTTGCTCCTTGTGCCTTGGGTTATGCGCAAATTGGATTCTCCTTAAACCAAGATGTTAATACTCTTAAAAAAGGTAATCCCTATCTTGATTGGATCGAAACCTACGCATCGGAGGAGTTTATTCAATCTGCCATCGCTCAAATGGCTCATCTTGAGCGTTTATTAGCTCAATTGCCTGATGATTCTCCGCGTTGGGCAAAATTAAGCAGAATATTTTCAACAGCCACGAGAATGGAAGCTGCTTTTTGGCAACAAGGTTTAGATGTTAATGAAGGTTAATATTATTGGCGCAGGTGTGGCGGGGCTGTCGTTAGCTTGGGAGCTCTCATCTTTGGGTGTTGAGGTGCATATGTATGAGCGTGCCGCCAAAATTGGTGAAAAAGCTTGCTCCTGGTTTGCTGGCGGCATGTTGGCGCCTTGGTGTGAATTTGAAAATGCAGAGCCCGTTGTTTTGGAATATGGCAAGCAAGCCTTGTCTTGGTGGCAAAAAGTGCTGGATGACGATTCTGTTCTTGCAGAAGGGACCTTGGTATTTGCCCAATCCAGAGACCGTAAAGAGCTACAGAGGTTTGCCAGAAGAACTCAAGGTTATGAACTCATTAATCAAGAGGCGATCGCCACACTGGAACCTGATTTAGCGAATCGATTTCAACAGGCGTTATATTTCAAAGATGAGGCCCACCTAGATCCAAGACTGGCTTTGTTAAGGTTGGCGCGCGTGGTGCAAGAACAAGGTGTCCAGATACATTTTAATCAAGATGTAATACCAGAGGATCTTTTACCTGAAAGGGTAGTTGATTGTCGAGGTTATCAAGCGGCTGCTGATCTAGGGTCTTTAAGGCCAGTAAAAGGCGAGATGCTTATTGTTAGAACAGAAGAGCTTAATTTGTCTCGTCCTGTGCGCCTATTACACCCACGTATTCCTTTATACATAGTGCCACGAGATGAGCAGCATTTTATGATAGGCGCGACTATGGTGGAGAACGGTCAAGGCAATCAATTTAGTGCGCGTTCTATGTTGGAGCTTCTAGGGTCGGCTTATGCCTTACATCCTAGTTTTGCCGAGGCTGAGATTATCGAAATGGGTGTCGATTTACGCCCCGCATTTATTGATAACTTACCTAGAGTGGAAAGAGATAATAATGTGTGGCGAATAAATGGTCTGTATCGACACGGTTTCCTCTTAGCGCCCTATATGGCAAAACTGGCTGCTGACTCAATTATTCAGAATAAGTATGATATTGAAAAGCTAGCAAATTTTAATTTTAATGAGGTAATTGCGTGAAAATTTATGTTAATGGCATAGAGACCTTGATTGAAAATAATGCTTTAGACGCTGTTCTTGCGCAATTAGGATATCAAGATGTCACTATAGCAACCGCTATAAATGGTGATTTTGTACCCTTGTCACAACGTAAAAATTGCAGAATGCAAGACAGTGATAAGTTAGAAATATTAGCGCCGATGCAAGGAGGGTAAAATGTTAGAACTCTATGGCGAGACTTTTAATAACCGATTGTTATTAGGCAGTGCCCAATACCCTTCTCCTGCTATTTTAACTCAAGCGATTAAGGCCAGTGAAAGTCAGATAGTAACGGTTTCATTAAGGCGTGAAAGTGGCGGAGAGTTAGCTGGTCAAGCATTTTGGAAAATTATTCAACAACTTAACCTTAAAGTGCTACCTAATACAGCGGGTTGTTATACGGTCAAAGAAGCGGTTACTACTGCGCATATGGCGCGTGAAGTATTCAATACAGACTGGATTAAATTAGAGGTGATAGGGGAAGAAGATACCTTGCAGCCTAATGTGTTTGAGTTAGTTGAAGCTGCTAAAATTCTCGTCGATGACGGTTTTAAGGTGTTTCCTTATACGACAGATGATTTGATCGTAGCGGAAAAACTCTTGCAAGCTGGGTGTGAGGTCTTAATGCCTTGGGGGGCCCCGATAGGGTCGGGTAGAGGGTTAAATAATCCTTATGCATTAAAAACCATGCGCGCGCATTTTCCTGATACACCCTTGATTGTTGATGCGGGTATCGGGCTTCCTTCTCATGCTGCCCAAGCCATGGAGATGGGGTTTGATGCTGTTCTGCTCAATACAGCGGTAGCGGGTGCTGGTGACCCTATTGCCATGGCGCGGGCTTTTTCACTTGCTATTGAGGCGGGTATATTGGCCTTTGACGCAGACCCTATTGATGCAAGAGATATGGCGACACCGTCAACCCCAGTAATGGGTAAAGCATTTTTAAGTTAAGTCATTCGCTCGCATAAACCTATGTCCATATGAATTGGCATAGGTTAGCGGAATATTGAATAAAATGAGACATTAAATGGCACAACTAGACAGTTTTTACCCCATATTTGATTCCTATGAATGGCTTGAAAGACTTGTTCCTTTAGGGATCAAGCTTGTCCAGTTAAGAATAAAAGAAGAAAGTCAGGAGTCTGTAAGGTCCCAAATAACGAAAGCGAAAATGCTATGTGAGCAACATGGTTGCCAGCTGGTTATTAATGATTATTGGCAGCTTGCGATCGAGCTTGGATGTGATTATGTCCATTTAGGTCAAGAGGACCTAGATGAGGCGGATATAGAGGCAATAAAAGCAGCGGGGCTAAAGCTGGGAATCAGCACACATTGTGAAGAAGAGCTTGAGCGTGCGTTATTGTTGTCACCAGATTATATTGCTCTGGGGCCTGTTTATCCCACCATACTTAAAAAAATGAAATGGCAACAACAAGGTTTAAAAAAACTGACTCTTTGGAAAGTTAGAATAGGGCATATTCCTCTTGTGGCTATTGGAGGCATGACAATACAAAGAGCAGAGGGTGCCTTTGAAGCGGGTGCCGACACTGTCGCTGCGGTTACCAATATTACCTTGAACCCGGATCCTGAAAAACAAATTATTGAATGGTTAAAGGCAACAAGAGTGTAAGTTTTTTAGGTGTTGTCTTGGCTATCATCTTGTTCACTGTTTAAAAATATCTTCATAAGTTTTTTATTTGTTGTGTGAAAAATACACACTTTTTGAGTAGTACAATAAAAAGTGTGTATTTTTGGCTAATAACTGCACAGTCATTTTCCTAGGATCTATCTAATCTTTTTGTTATAAATCCTGCTTATTCTGTTTTCAATCCTGACTAAAAGGTCATTCCCTGAGACCCACTCACTAAAAACTGAACCTGAATAAAATATATCGGCCAGACAAGCTTGTTTTGGCATAAGCCTTGAAAGTTAAATTTTTCACATAATGTGAAGCTAACTAATTAACTTGAAAGGAAAGATGTATGAAAGTACCTGTTACAAGTCTGCTGCTATTAGGCAGTTCAATGGCCTTTGCTGAGTTACAATTGTCTGAAGTTCTTTACGACACCCCGGGCACAGATTCCATTGAGGAATGGATTGAAATCTATAACCCTGGATGTGATGAAGTTGATTTGTCGAGCTATACATTGGCAGATAACGGCTCAACATTCGCCTTGTCAGGCACCTTAGCTGCAAATACCTATTATGTTGTGGCTAAAAACTCGAGTGGATTTGAAGCGCTATATGGCTTTTTACCAGATGCATCGGGTTTAAGTTTATCTCTTGGTAACTCTGGTGATTATGTGACCTTGTCAAAAGATGGTACGCAAGTAGACATGCTTGCATGGGAGGGCAAAGTCTCTGGCTGGGATATCTCTGCCAAGCATGTTTCCCTTTATCGTACGGCAATTTCATCAAATACCAGTGAGTCTGATTGGGCGACAAGCCCAATCGACACCCCTTCAACGGGGTCATTAACTCAAGACTGCAGTGGCAGCTCTGGGGGAGGTACCAGTGTAACTTATGATGGGGATTATTATGATTCTGTTATCAGCTTAACGGGTGCTAGTTTAAAAGCCGCTTTACAAGATTTGCTTGAAACTAACCACACGAAGTTAAGCTATAGCGAGGTGTGGGATGCGCTTCAATATACGGATGAAGATGTCGACAATACGAATAATGTCATCTTGTTATATACGGGGCGTAGTCATGATAAAGATGATAGGGATGGTCAAACGGGGTTTGATAATCAAAGTTGGAATCGAGAGCATGTGTGGCCTAAATCTCTTGGTTTTGCGTCTACCTCTCAATACGGCTATACCGACATCCATCATATTAGGCCTGCTGATAAAACGGTAAATAGTTCTCGCTCAAACAAGGATTATGATGAAGGTGGAAGTGCTCAAGGAGAGGCGGCTGATACTTATACTACTAGTGAAAGTTTTGAGCCCATGGATGATGTTAAAGGGGATGTTGCTCGTATGATCTTCTATATGGATATTCGTTACGATGGTTCAGACGGTAACATGAGTGACCTTTATCTTGTTGATAATACTAATTCAGAGGCAGGCGACCCTTTCTTTGGAGTAGTTTGCACGCTTTATTCTTGGCACCAAAATGATGAGGTGGATAGTCAAGAAATGACCCGTAATAATCGTATTGAAGAGTGGCAGGGTAATCGAAATCCTTTGATAGATCATCCTGAGTGGGTGGAAGGCTTCTATTCAGATCAATGTGGCTAATTAGTCGCTATTTAATTGGGACTAATAAGGATGTTGGTCTTAATTGATTTTGTAATTTTATATCAAAGAAATTGTATCTTATTGTTTTTATGAGGGTATCTGAGGCTGAAGACAGAGTCATAATATATCTTTTGTGACAATCATCTGATATCTTGCTTAGTTAACAATTAAAATCACTATTTATGTAAATACTTAATGTTTTGTAATCATACGAAACCGCCGTATTAGCATTAAATGTCATTAATTATGATGAATTAATCACATTTATAATGGTGTTATCTGTGTTAACTATTCATATAAGGGCATTATGATGAGTAAGGATGTAACATTAAATGAGCATCTCTATTATACAGAAGAGAATTTAGACAATATTCTTGAAAACCTCGATATTGTTCGTCGCCAAATTTATCCAAATTTAGACCCAGAATCTGATATTAATGATCAAAACTTCCCCTCTGTTTGTCTTGTAGGCTTAGGGCGCTGTGGGTCAAATATTGCGCTTGATGTTGCCACCCTTGTTTATAATGCTCGTAGTAATTACATGGCAGATTTGGAGTTACAGGACAATCCAAAAGTGGAAGGTGAATTTCGTCCGATGCGATGGATTCAAAAGCACCTGCCAATGGAAATTAAAGGTGAACCTAGGCCTGTCTTTTTAATTGAGCCCGTTGTTATGTTGGGCGATCTTGATAAAGATATTGAAGGACGAATCCGTTTTTCATCTCAGAATGGTCGCAGCAACTTCTTAGAAGAATACAAAAAACTGCAAATCATGGACTTGTCTGAAGTGCATGCGGGTGGTGCGGGTAATGCCCCTATCCTAGGTCAATACCTTGCGAAAATAATTCTTAATAAGAATACCAGTAGTTTCCAGAATAATGGATGGCGACATATGCATTCTTATTTGGTTGACTCATGTGGTATTAAAGCGAATCAATCACGATTGTATTTCTACATCTTCAGTGCCGGTGGTGGTACGGGTTCGGGTATGGCATCAGAGTTCGGTCTGGCTCAGCAATACTCTTACATGAGTAAGACCTTTGATTATCATTCTGCTCAAAGTAAGGTGACTGATAAAAGACATAGCTTTGTCTTTGAGCCCATATTTACCTCGGGTATTTGCATCTTGCCGAATATTTCGGGTGATAAGATTGAAGTGTCTGAGGCGCTGCATATCAATGCGGGTCGCTTATTGTGTAAATATCTATCCGAAGAGTGGGATTTCTCTTATAACGTTGAAAGAGAAGGGAATGACCACCCAAGCAGTGCGATGCAGCGTATACGTCCATGGAATTCAATGATGCTGATATCTAACGATATTATGCGTTATGCTGAAGAAAATGATGGCGGTAGTGAAACAGAAATAGATGTTAATACCATGGAGAAATATGCTAACCAGTATATTTCACAGCAAATATTCAATATCTTAACTGCGCAAGCGGTTACCACGGATTATGATGAAGATTACTTCCGTCGTGCGGGCGTAGATATCGCTGAAACCATACGTCTTGACGCGAACGACTTGTTTATGAGTTTGGCGGGGCCGGTTGCAATTGCCTATGCAGAAAGTGTTGTAACAGGTTCCAGTAAAGAGCAAATCGACATTGATGATCTATTTTGTCGTTCAATTGATTTACCTCACTTTAACCCAGATACTTCAGCCATTGAGGGTATTAGTATTCTGCCCATTGAGTCGACAAGTTACAGTGATGCCCTTAAGAATTACCGTGAATCCGGCTATGATACCACTAGCTTAAATCACCTTCATTTCTTTAAAAATTGCTCTTCAATTGTCTCTATTATCTCATTGCCAAAAGATTATAAATTGTCTTTTACTGCGTTAAATCGTTTGAAGCTACATCTAAATAGCTTGTTCCCGAATACCACTTTGAAGCGATATGCCTTGGTAATTGGTGCGTCAGCAAATTTATCATTAACGACCTTAGTCGCTAAGAGTCCTTGCTTGAGCGATGATTTCCTTACCTTGATGGTTGCTTATGTTAAACGATGTTTTGCGCGTGATGAATATCGCTTTAGTGATGAAGTGGATAAAGCGATCTTAGGCTTTATTACAGCGGACGAGTTTGATGAAGAAGATGTTGAGCAGTATTTTAATGCTCATGAGAATCCAGCCAAGATATTAGATACTAACTGGTATGCGATTAAGCCTATGTATGAGAAGAAATACCGTGAGCTTATTGATGACCCAGAGAAATTTATATCTATTAATGATATTAGGCTTGATGTGGACAATGTTAAAAAATCCATTAAATATCTAAGGGAAATCTACCGTCATCGTGTGAGTAAGACGAATGTATTGTCGCTTAATGTTTAAATAAAAGATGGTGCAAACAAAAAAGGACGCTGATGTGTCCTTTTTTTGTTTTAGTACTGAGGTAAAAGTGTCAGAAAATAGGCCTGCTTGATAACCCTGATTGCTTGATTTCACCTATATGATTAGGGCAAACATGTTGCCAGCCAGTGGCGGAATGCTCTGAAGGTTCAGAAGCGAGTATCAGGTGCTTATCAAATAATTTGTAATACAAACTCGCCGGTTGATTGTCATTAGAGTAACGAATAGCGGTCAGTTTTTTTCCGTCAGAAATAACAGCAGTTAAGCGGAATGCTTCTGTGATGTCATTTTCAGACATGATTTTTTCAATTTGCTTTATCGTTCTCTGTACCGCAAGTTCTAGATTTTCTTCCAGTCCATTTGCCAGTAATAACAAGAATATCAACTCAGAGTCCGTTGCCCCTTTACGTTGATTGTAAAGGTTCTCAGGGATGAGCCTGTCAAGGTGCCAGCGAATGGCTTCATAATCGCCAATTTGACCATTATGCATAAATAACCAGTTTTTATAGGCGAATGGGTGACAGTTGGAACGATTGGTAGCGGTACCTGTTGAGGCGCGAACATGGGCAAAAAACAGTTCGCTTTTAATGTGAGCACTTAAACTCTTGAGGTTGCAATCACTCCAAGCTGGCATGATTTCATGGTAAAGGCCGGGTTCACTTCTTTCATCGTACCAGCCAAGGCCAAATCCATCAGCATTGACGGTCACTTGAGACTTTCTAGCACTTAGGCTTTGGTCTATAAGGGAGTGTTCGGATTCAAATAATAGGGACTCAAGATAGATCTCCTGGCCCATGTAGGCAACCCAGCGACACATTTAGATACCTCCTTTCTGTTGTGTTACGCGAGCGTATGGCTCATCGAATGAGCCATACTACAGTAATGAAGGGGAAGTTACATTTTGAAGTATTCAATCTTATCGCAAAGTTGTTTAGCAAGTTGCGCAACTTTAGCGGCATCATCGTTGATACTATGAATTGACTGAGTTGATTTTACCGCGATCTCAGCAATGTTACTGACATTCTTATTCACTTCAGAAGTCACATTTGCTTGTTCTTCAGCGGTGGCGGATATTCTGTCATTCATATCTCGAATTTTAGAGACCGAACCATTAATACTTTGTAATGACGCTTCTTCTTCTTTTACAATTTCAACCACGCTGGTAGAGATTGCGTGGCTAGATTGCATGGCTTTTACAGCTTGATTCGTACCAGACTGAAGTTGGGCAATCATTTGTTCAATCTGTTGCGTTGCATTTTGAGTATTTTGCGCCAAGGTTCTTACTTCATCCGCAACAACAGCGAATCCACGGCCTTGTTCTCCGGCACGTGCCGCTTCTATCGCCGCATTCAATGCCAATAGGTTTGTTTGCTCTGCAATGCCTAAGATAACATTCAGTATCTGAGTGATATTCTTAGTATCTTCTTCAAGTTTATTGATCGTTTGTGCTGCACCATCTATTTCAGTGGCGAGATTTTCGATGGAACTAATCGTACCCACAACAATTTTATGACCTTCATCTGCTGCGTGTGCTGCATCTTGTGCGGCCGTGCTGGCATCGGATGTCGATTCAGACACATGCATTGCTGTAGATTGGATTTCATTGATGGCTTGTGAAATTAAACCTGTTTCAGCCTGTTGGGCTTCAACCATCTTGGATGAGTTTTGTGTCTCTTCATTTAGGTTTTCAGCCGCTTCGGTCAGCATGTGACTAGATTTTGACACATCATTCAAAATACTACTAAGCTGTTCCACCAAGGTATCCATTGCGGTTTCTAACTGACCGATTTCATCGCGCTTAGCGATATTGTTATTACCTGTGTGTGCGTGAGTCAGATTACCTGCAGCAATGTCTTTGGCACGATTAACGGATTTCTTCAAGGAGTTTGAAATGCTGCCAACCATTACTAGGCTAATGGCGATGCCAATAATAATGGCAATTAATGCGACAACAGAAGACGTGATTAAGTTTTGCTCAAGGTGTTGGTTTTGGCTTTCATTAACCTTAATAACGTAAGCATCAATCTTGGCAATAATTTCTTCCATGTCAGCGTTGATGGCTTCAAGGCTTGCTTTAGCCGCTTTACGGCTTCGGTTAGCTTGCATGGTTTTCAGCTTTGACCACCATTCATACGTGGTACTACTAGATTCTAAAAAGGCTGCTTGGTCTTCCTTAAGATGATCAAACAACACCAAAAGCTCTTCAAGCTCGGTATTGCTAGGCATGACACTCAGAACGTTAGTCACTCCAACAAGGCTGAATTCTAGATCACTTGTAAAGCCTTTAAATGCTTCTGCTGATTTCGTAATTTGCTCGACGCCATAGCCACTTAGTGACTTAGCAATAGAGACTTGGAAATAACCACGCTCAAACTCAACAGACTGTTGTAATAAAAGTTGTCGGCTTTTTTCAAGGTTTTTCATTAGCTCAAGGCTATGGGTAGAAAGTGTGTTTAATTCTTGAGCAACTTTTTTACTTGAGTAGGCGGAATTAATGGTTAGGGCAATGATCAATGTCGCAAAGAGAGCGACAAGGGACAGGGTTTTAGTTTTTACGGATAAGTCGAGCATAGTCATCTTTACCTAAGCATTTAATTTTTCATCCCTGTTTTATGGTGGTACTTAAGCACAGAGCATCCTGCTGTTTTGGGCTCACTTTACAATCGATAACACTGATCGGGATAAAGTTTACAGTTTAATGACGAAAATAAAAACACATTTAAGGTGAATTACGCATAAAAAATTCACATTGTAATAATTTATTTTGTAATACTTATTGAAGTTTAGACAAGATTTCGTTAGCTAGCGAATAGGGGGTATCTAAAAATATTATGTCGCTTAGGGTTTAAGTGAGGCCGTAAAAATAGGTATTTTAATTAGATGCTTGTATTTTTTAAAAGCGGTAATGTGTTTTAAAAACGTCATAAAAGTAGGCAGGGGATGCTGAATAGAAAGGAGAGGGAGGTTAATAGTCTAGTTAAGGGAGTAATAAGGTGCACTATTAAAGCGTGCACCTTCATGTCGACATTGATAAGGGTAAATCAATCAATCAATCATAGGTTTGGAATTAATAATGACTTTATCGCCTTTTGCTTCAAAGAAAAAGCAGTTACGACGATTGGTATGGCAGGCAGGGCCCTTTTGATCTACTTGAAGTAATATGCAGTCACCATCACAATCAAACGACATAGAAACAAGAGATTGCCTGTGACCTGAACTTTCTCCCTTGCGCCAATAGGTTTGACGTGAACGTGACCAATAGCACACCTGACCCGTTTCTAATGTTTCTTTGATAGATACCTCATTCATATACGCCAGCATTAATACTTCACCTGTGTCATGCTGCTGAGCAATGGTGGCAATCAAACCTGCATCATCTTTCTTTAGGTGGTTAAGAACCTCATCTAGTGTTAATTCAGAACCTTGGGGTAGGGTTTCAAATGGTTTTAAGCTCATAGTGTTGCTGCCTTAGTGGATATTGCACCTTTACCTATGCCTTCATAAGCGTGTACTTCAATCGTGTGTCCTGGGTTTTCATTGGCGAGCACATTTGCCACATGGCTAGAAAGTGACTCAACGGTGGTATCAGTACCAATCATATAAGCTTGATGGCTGTTAATAATCATCT
>Ga0209292_1000328_pt1 | contig 63485 bp, 58 predicted proteins | sample GOMGulsemesocosm_2_FD_184634 | JGI IMG/M metagenome (GOLD analysis project Ga0209292, IMG submission 184634) | Methane-oxidizing microbial communities from mesocosms in the Gulf of Mexico - GOM9C Gulf of Mexico (SPAdes) (version 2) | ecosystem: Environmental > Aquatic > Marine > Cold seeps... | reverse complement strand
TTTGTACTATTTGAATTAAATACTGAACAGCTCATTGGTGATTTCTCTCTATTTTTAATTCATAGCTAGGTTAGCAACTAGCTAACTTATTGTAAACGTGTAAATTAACCTTAAGTTAATGACATTGCCGTGCGCATTGCGGAAGTAAATTTTTGATAGTGTCAGATCTTTTTACAGTCAACTAAACATTAGTTAGTTGACCTAAGCATGTTGACAGCCAACTTAATAATCATTGGTAAAGCGGACGTTTCCAAGATCGATTTTGAGACTTATTTTATGATCACAAAAAACAGCTTATACTTATGTTCTAGAGCATCATCTATATCTCCCGCAAGTTCAAGGCCGCCTGTGACGTATTGTCTCTGTACGATCACTTTTCACAGAGCGGACTAAATCTATTAGCTGAAATTACTCAAGATTAGGTGTGCTATCAATAAGTAAGTGGACATAGATATTTTGTAAGAATTAGCCAACCTTAGTAGTGAAACTATTATCTATTCAATTTCAATATCTTTTGTTTTCTAATTATTAGACCTAATATCCCTAATGAAAAAATTGCCACGGTACTTGGCTCTGGCACTGTTGTAATAGTTTTAACCAACGCGACACCTCTTCGATCTGACGCGCTATCTGCACTGTTGAAATTGAAATCGGCAACCATACCAGCACTATGAGGCATTAAAGAAGACCCATTACTGTTAAGGAAATCATCGTTAACAAACGAATAGTTGTAGAAAGTATCATTATCTAAATCTGTCCCGAACCATGCACTTGAAGAAAATAGCGGCTCACTAGCATGGTCAAGAGTTGCTTCTGTCCATGTATTGCCGAATAGAGAAACAAAATCTAGGTAAGGTGACACTTCTGTCAAGTCCCATGGTGTTTGTAATGATTGAGATGTATTTTCATCGCTATCAAACAAAAGCCCAAAAGTAAATGAATTGAACAATGTACTCATTTCAGTATTTGTAGCCAACCTCCATCCTGAATTCGATGCAAGGGCTTGATTGATAGTCATCCCATCAGTTACATCCCACTGAAGCCATTCTAGACCTCCTCCTGTGACAATGTCTGTTGAATCATCGTGTACATAACCGTTGAAACTAATAATGGAAGCTTGTGATGTAGAAGAAAATAAACCGATGACAAATAGCGTTAATATAACATATTTCATAATTAATTCCTTATATCCATTTCCAAATGAAGGCTGCAAAATACTTTACACATTCTACAGTAATTAGAATCAAGCATTAAATATACCACTGTAGAATTAGGGCTATTTATCAAAAAGTTAAATAATCAGTGAAATTTTTTACTTCTAAGTGTGTAAAAATAATGGACACTTATTGAATGGAAATTGGTCAGATATGTACCTGAAAATATATTGATTATAAATGCTACTTAAAGTTGAAATGAAACAATGGTTTTTGAAGTAGAGGTTACCACAATCAGAAGCTCTATCAACTGAACTATTATCAACAATTATATTCTTAAAATCACCTTTCCCATGCATTAATAGCGCTTTCCACTTAAAGTAGATGTTGGGATTTAAACTTTGTTTCCGACTATAATGTGCACAGATAAACGATACAAATTGAACACTGAATGACGGCTTTGGTGGCTTTGTTCTCATTCAGGTTTAACAGGTTATTGTCAAAAGTTATCATCAATAGGCCATATTTTTATCTTTTGGGGACGTCTGCTATCAGGAAACTGTTAACGTAATGTGGTTGAGAAGCCATGTCCGCTGTAGATCAAAACATGCTAAAATTTTTAGTAAATATTATCGAATGTTAACTATAATGTGGTAAAAATTACCATTGATATAACACGTTAGCTCTATTTTCAATAACCCATCAAACCAGTTATTCAGGTGCTACTCGCCATTAATGGTCGCTACAATAGTACGACTACCTGCATGATTTCTATGCTCACCTAAATATATGCCCTGCCAAATCCCTATATTTAACTGCCCGTGACTGATGGGGAGTGTTAGGTTATTTCCTAAAATACTGGCCTTAATGTGGGCAGGCATGTCGTCATCACCCTCGTATGTGTGTTGATAATAAGGTGCACGCTCAGGTACAAAATGATTGAAATGCGCTTCCATATCACTTCTTACTGTTGGGTCAGCATTTTCATTTAGGGTGATCGAAGCGGAAGAGTGTTTGATAAATAAATGTAATAACCCGCAATTTACATCGGCTAATTGAGGTAACTGTTGCAAAACTTCTTCGGTGATCAAATGGAAACCACGTTGCTTAGCAGATAAATTTATTTCAATTTGTTGCCACATAATTAATCCTTAATTTTCTCTGCATACAAGGCTGAAAAGGCTTGTATCGTTTTGGGTAAAAGAGCTTGTATCAGGTTTTCTTTTATTGCCTCTTTTTCAGTAGCTAGATTGCTATTTTTTTGATAACGAGCATAAAGTTTTTTATAAATTCCTTGTTTACCTAGGCGTTTACTTGTGACAAGAGATTGTTGGGTTAAGCTGCTCACTAACCAGTCAGGAAGTGTGGCAACGCCCATATTTGCAGCGACCATTTGTAACATAACGTGGCTATTATTCACCTGCTTTATTTTATGTGGCTTGACCTGAGCAGGGTGTAAAAAAAGTTTGAATATATCTAGTTTCTCTGTGCTAAGTGGGTAGGTTAATAAGGTAAAGGAACGAAAGTCTTCAGCCGTTATATGTCGTTTGTCGTTTAGCTTGTTGTTTAGTTCGTTGTTTAAGTTACAGTCTAGTTTCTTGGTTTGCTGTTTGGATAATACGGCGACCACTTCAAATTGACCAATTTCTTGATAAATATAACCATCACCGATGATTTTTTCATCGGTAAATAAAATATCAACCTGATCATCACTTGCCAATTTTTTATTCGATTGATGCTCACTTGCTAAACCTGAAAAGCTATCATCAATGAATTCAATGCGTACCTTATCGGTATTTAGGTTCTCGATGCCTTGCCCATTTTTTTGTGTTACTAAGCCTAGTTCTGAAAATTTTGCCGTGACAGGTAACAACCATTGAAAGCAGGCATGACAAGCAATGGCTAACTTAAGTGTTGTTACTTGGTCTTTAGGTGTCTTAAGTACGGCATTGGCAGTGGCTATGCTGGGTAAAATATCATTAGCTAAATCAAGTAATATCTTCCCTGCATCAGTGAACTCTACAGGAGAAGTATTTCGAATAAATAGTGGTGTATTAAGTCGCTTTTCTAATTCTTTTATTTGATGTGATAACGCCGACTGACTACTAAAAAGTAAATCGGCTGTTTTACGAATATTGCCAGTGTCTGCTAGGGTGGCTAACGTCTTTAAATGCTTAATTTCAAACATAATGAATTTTTTTCAACTCCCTGTTGAATTAATTGCGCTTGTCTAGTTTCGTGCTTTTCTAGAGTATAACCATTCAAACGTCTAGACGTCTATTTGTTTTTACTAAAAATAAATAATAATAACCGTTAGTCAGTTAACCGAACTCATTGCTTTTATCAGCAACTTAAAATAAACATAGTGGAGCATACATGCAAATTCATAACTTAGGTTTTCCGCGCATTGGCGCAAAAAGGGAGTTAAAATTTTCTTTAGAAAAGTACTGGCGTGGTGAGTTAACACAAGCTGAATTTTTAGCTGAGTGTAAAGAACGTCGTCAACAAAACTGGAAAATTCAACATAACGCAGGTATTGAATGCTTACCTGTTGGTGACTTTGCTCATTATGATCATGTGTTAAATACCACCTTATTACTGGGTTTAGCCCCATCACGCTTCACTGAGCATGCGCATAAACATTCACATGATGAGAATGCTCGACAAAGTAACACTGTCGACCTTGAATTTCGTATTGGTCGTGGTCAAGCACCAACGGGTTGTCAGTGTGCCGCGAGTGATATGACTAAATGGTTTAATACAAATTATCATTACATAGTGCCAGAGTTAAGTGCAGACTTGTTAGCAAACAACAGTGATATTAATACCGACAACTTACTTACCCAATTTAATGAAGCGCAAGCGATTACAGATAACCGTAAGGCGGTATTACTCGGTCCTATCACTTATCTTTATTTAAGTGTGACGGGTACTGATAATAAATTAGATTTATTACCTGCGCTTTTAACACGTTATCAAGCGGTATTGACCAAGCTTAGTGATGCTGGGGTGAACTGGTTGCAACTTGATGAGCCTGCATTAGGGGCTGAATTAGATGATAATTGGCAGCAAGCTTTTACTCAGGTTTATCAGCAGCTTGATAAAGGTAATCTGAAAGTATTATTAACCAGTTACTTTGCTTCAATTGATCATCATATTGACCTTATTAAAGAGTTGCCATTTGATGGTTTGCATATTGATACCGTTGCAGAGCAAAGTAATGTCAATGCTATTATTGAACGTTTACCTAATGACTGGATTATCTCTTTAGGTGTTATTAATGGTCGTAATGTTTGGAAAACAGATCTTGTTTCTGTCTACCAAAAATTACAGCCATTGTATCAAGCACTGGGTGATAGGTTATGGTTAGCACCGTCTTGTTCATTATTACACTCACCCGTTGATTTAAATCAAGAAAGCAAATTAGATCAGGAGTTTAAGTCATGGTTGGCTTTTGCTAAACAAAAGTGTCAGGAATTAAGGTTATTAAAAGAAGCGTTAGTAACACAGAGCATTGATAAAATTACCCTTTATTCTAGCCCTGCGTTAGCACGTTGTGTATCGAAACGTATTCATAACACCGAAGTACAGACAAGAGTCTCTGCTTTAGCTGCAAGCGACTTTGCCCGTAAAGAGGGCTTTGAAGTGCGTAAAGTCGCACAACAAACATCGTTTAACCTGCCATTATTACCAACGACAACGATTGGTTCATTCCCACAAACAGGTGATATTCGTCAAGTGCGTGCTAAATGGCGTCGTAACGAAATTACTGAACAAGAATATACCACGCTGATTCAAGCTGAAATTCACGATACCATTAAACGCCAAGAGGAAATTGGCTTAGACGTCTTAGTGCATGGTGAAGCTGAGCGTAATGACATGGTTGAATATTTCGGTGAATTACTTGATGGTGTTGCTTTTACTCAGTTTGCTTGGGTGCAAAGTTATGGTTCACGTTGCGTAAAACCGCCTATTATTTTTGGTGATATTAGCCGTAAAAAACCAATGACCGTTGAGTGGGCCACTTTCGCCCAATCGTTAACGGATAAACCAGTAAAAGGCATGTTAACAGGCCCTGTGACAATTTTGTGTTGGTCGTTTGTGCGTGATGATTTATCACGCGAACAAGTGGCTAACCAAATTGCGTTAGCCATTAGTGATGAGGTGGTTGATTTAATCGATAACGGCATAGAGATTATTCAAATTGACGAGCCGGCAATACGTGAAGGCATGCCAGTAAAACAAAGTCAGTGGCAACATTATTTAGGCTGGGCAACGGCATCATTTTGTTTATCGGCAGCTAAGGCTCCTGCAACAACACAAATTCATAGTCACATGTGTTACTCAGAATTCAACGATATATTACCAGCGATTATTGCACTTGATGCTGATGTATTGACGGTAGAAACATCACGTTCAAATATGTCACTGCTTGATGCGTTTGATAAGCAGGCTTATCCCAATGATTTAGGTCCAGGTGTTTATGATATTCATAGCCCCAATGTGCCTGAAGTTGATTGCATGCTTGCTTTGATTGAAAAAGCACAAAAGCATATTCCAAAAGAGCGTTTATGGGTTAACCCTGACTGTGGTTTAAAGACACGTGGGTGGACAGAAACTAAATTAGCGTTAGAAAACATGGTTGTTGCGGCTAAAACCTTACGTAAAAATTACTAAAAGCTATTAAAAGTTACGAAGGGTAGTGCAGTAATAGTTACCATGTTTTGACTATTAAAATATAAAAAACGTTTGTGATATTACTATCACAAACGCTTTTTTATTTAGAACATGATCGTTCTATAAATAGACTTTAATCTAGCTCGTGTAACCAAGCTGCATGTTTAGGGGCGCGTTTAGTGACAGACCATTCATCAATCATATCTTGAGCGACTTCATTTAGCTGTTTGTACTGCTCTGGTGTGCCAATATCAGCAGCAAGCTCTAAACGATGACCATTGGGATCAAAGAAATAAATGGATTGGAATATACCATGATTTACCGGACCTAAAACATCGACCCCTTTATTTTCTAATTCTTTTTTAGCGCTGATTACCTCAGCAACATCACTCACGCGTAGAGCAATATGCTGAACCCACTCAGGCGTATTTTGATCTCTGTCCATTGCAGGTGAATTTGGTAATTCAAAAAAAGCGAGTACGTTTTCATTACCTGCGTCCAAAAATATATGCATGTAAGGATCGGGTGCTTTGGTTGAAGGCACTTCATTTTCAGCGATGGCTAACACCAATTTCATATTTAGCTTGTCTTGATACCATTCAGTTGTTTCTTTTGCATCTTTGCAGCGGTAGGCAACATGATGTATTTTTTCAATATTAATCATAAGCAGGACTTCTTTCTATTGTCTAAACTCTTTATTTACGAAAAAGCTGTTAAATATAGTCAAGCTACTTGAAGGTATATCTTGGTATAGCTTGAGTATCAAAGGTAAGCTAAGTTTACTCATAAACTGAAGTTATAAGCTAATTTTCACTTTATTTAGTAAATTAGCATACGTCATGCTGTGTTGACGGCTGTACAAAAAAAGTTACACCTGATTATCGTATAGTAATCTATAAAAAATAATCTAAGCCAAAATTACGGTTTTAGCACCATTAATACAAACACGTTGTTCAGCATGCATACGTACCGCATGACAAAGAGCCGTGGCTTCCAAGTCGTGCCCCATATGTACCATTTGTTCGATAGTAAAGGTATGATTAATTGGCTTAACTTCTTGCGCGATGATAGGGCCTTCATCAAGATCTGCCGTGACATAATGCGCTGTAGCACCGATGACTTTAACACCTCGGGCGTGGGCTTGGTGATAAGGACGAGCACCTTTAAAGCTAGGTAAAAAAGAGTGATGTATATTAATGGCCTTGCCTTGTAGCTTTTGACACAAGTCATCAGATAAAATTTGCATATAACGCGCAAGTACCAATAAGTCGATATTGTGTTCATTCATCAGTGCTAATATTTTTGCTTCTTGTACTGCTTTTGACTCTGCTGTTTTCTCTGGTGTCGCTTCGACAGAAAGGGGCAGGTGATAAAAGGGTACCTTATGCCACTCACTTAACGACTGACAGTCTTGGTGATTTGATATAACAGCGACAATATTTACCGGTAATACACCTGACTTCCACTTAGTGAGTAAAGAAACTAAACAATGATCATCTTTAGACACAGCAATAATTACGTTAGGTACATCGTTGCGTTTTCGTAGTTGATATTGCATCGCTAACGGTTTGGCAATTTCATCAATAGCGAGTAAAAATTCACGGCTTGATACGGTTAAGTTTCTATCGTCAAAAGCAATACGCGAGAAAAAAGTCTCACTATAAGGATCACTGTATTGTGAGGTTTCTGTAATAAAAGCGCCATGGGCGAATAGGCTTTGCGATACTTTGGCTAAAACACCGGTATTATCTGGGCATTGCCAAGTTAAGATGTATTGAGTTTCGATTGACATAAATTGGAAAATTAATAAGAAATATTATTTACATCATTGAGGATTTTTATTGGCAAAGCGAGCTTTTTTATAGCTTGTCTAGCTATATAAATAGCTAAATTAGTTATAGTTAACTGGGGCTATACCCGTTGCCATTCAAGATGCTTGTTTCAGAGTGCTTGAACAATTTCAATTCAAGGCGCTGTGATGAAATAATGGTTACTCCATTATAAATCACAGCAACGATGAAGTGATGTTGTTCAAGCGCTTCTTCGATGGGGTTAAAAGCGGTTTACGCGGCGTTATTCATTTGAACAAGGGAGTAACCATTGCTTAAAATGAATGCCTTGCCTAAAGCACTTTTACCTCCCACTGAAATCGAGCACTTTGAATGGTAACGGGTATAACTATGAATTTTGTTTTTATTTTTAATATATAGTTGCTCTACTTTTTCACGAGCCCAAGGTGTTTTTCGTAAAAATTTTAAGCTCGATTGAATACTTGGATTGTCGGTGAAACATTTCACTTTTATTTCTTTACCTAAGGTTTCAAAACCAAAATGGGCTTCTAACTCAGTGACTATAGTTTTTAAATTAATACCGTGTAGAGGGTTGTATGGTTGATTGTCCATAAAAATCACTTATTTACTTATATGCAAGTATAAAAAAAAGGTAATAATGACAGTATATCACTATTACCTTCTCACTATTACCTTCTCACTATTACCTTCTGGATATTCGTTCGATGCTAGCTAAAATGTTTTACTAACTCGTCATTACCACCAATGTGTTTACCATCAATGAAAATTTGTGGCGTGGTGTCTGCGTTACTTATGGCACGCATAGCAGAAATAGTCGTATCTTCACCTAAAATTAACTCTTCATACTGTAAACCTTGTTGTGCAAGCAAAGCTTTTGCTTTTGTGCAATGTGAACAACCTGGCTTGCTAAATATCGCTATTTGGCTAGTTTGAACCGCTTCTGGATTAATATATGCCAACATAGTATCAGCATCAGATACTTCAAACGGGTCGCCAGGTAAATCTGGTTCAATAAACATTTTTTCAACAACGCCATTTTTAACTAACATGGCATATCGCCAGCTACGTTTGCCAAAACCGATTTCATTTTTATCAACTAATAGACCCATGCCATCGGTAAATTCACCATTACCATCAGGAATAAAGTTAATGTTGTCAGCATCTTGGTCGCTTGCCCATGCGTTCATAACAAAGGTATCATTAACTGAAACGCAAAGTATTTCATCAACACCGTTAGCAAAAAACTTAGCCGCTAGTTCATTATAACGCGGTAAATGTGAAGAAGAGCAGGTCGGTGTAAATGCACCCGGCAGTGAAAATACTACCACGGTTTTATTTGCAAAAATTTCCTCACTATTGCGTTTAATCCAACTATCATTAGAGCGCATTGGAAAGGTAACTTGTGGTACTGATTTGCCTGTCATATCGGTGAACATAGTCACTCCTTAATAATGTATTTGGCTTAGCTTTATTTCGTTTTGCTAAGCTAACTTTAGTCTATTTGTTTTTGATAAAGCTATTATGGCAACTTTTTATATAAAATAAAAATCGTTATTTTCTTTCTTTGTAATAGGTAAAACCTATCAGTGCTCTCGGGAAGAAAATTGAAATATAAAAATAATTGCTAATAAGTTGCTAGCAAGCATGACAGCATGATAAATTAGCCTTACAAGTTGTATATACAATTAACCCGTTGGTCTATCAAGTTATAAACAAGGTGGTGTTATGAGTTCAAGTTATCATTTAAGTCAAGGGCAGGTAGGTATGCTAATAAGTATGCCTCACAATGGGCAAAGCATTCCCAATGATATTGCTAAACTCATGACAGAAAGTGGTCAAAAAGTACCTGATACTGATTGGTATATGGATAAACTTTATGATTTTGCTCAAGCCTTGGGTATAAGCATTATATCTCCTAAATACAGCCGTTATGTTATCGACTTAAATCGAGATATTTCTGGCGTTAACTTATACCCAGGTGCAAATAGTACAGAACTATGCCCAACAACGGCGTTTGATTTATCACCATTGTATCTTGATGGTCAATTACCCGATGAAGACGAAGTCGCGCGTAGAATCGAACTTTATTGGCAGCCTTATCACCAAGCTATTAGTGATACTTTACAAAGTATGAAAGCACAGTTTGGTCGAGTCGTTCTGCTTGATGCTCATTCAATTTTATCGCACGTTCCGCGATTTTTTGAAGGACAGTTACCTGATTTTAATTTTGGTAATGCCGACGGACTGAGCTGTAGTGCAGAATTAATTACCCAAGTAGCGCAATTAGATTTATCACCTTATTCAAGTGTGGTAAATGGTCGATTTAAAGGCGGATATATCACCCGAGCTTATGGCAAACCTGATGAAGATATTCATGCCTTGCAGCTAGAATTATCACAAAGCACTTACATGGATGAACCAAGTGATCATTATAATAAAGCCAAAGCAGAAAAAGTTAAACAGAAGTTACAATGCTTTGTAGGCTGCTTAGCTGACTTTGCTCAGAAAAAATAAGTTAATCAAGTTAAAGCCGATTGAAACAAGTAAAGCCTTATAGAAGAGACTGATGAAACAAATAAAGTTATATGCAGACAATATCTTGCTCACCGATGGTTGGGCCACTAAAAAAACGTTAACAATTAAGAATGGTGTTCTTACCGCAATTGAAGATGGTTTGATTGCAGGCGCAGAAATAGCGCAAGGAGCAGTGATCCCCGGAATGGTTAATTGTCATTCTCATGCTTTTCAACGCGCTTTTGCTGGTTATAGTGAGCAGGGAAGCGAGGGGCAAGATAGTTTTTGGACTTGGCGTAAAATAATGTACCAATTTTTAGCGAAGCTCACAGATGTTGACGCTAAAGTTATTGCCAAGCAATTGTACATAGAAATGCTAAAAATGGGCTATACCCGTGTCGCGGAATTTCATTATTTACATCATGGTATTGAGGGAGATGTTTATGATGATCAGAACTCTGGATTGGCGACGATGGCAGACGCAATTTTTCAGGCAGCGCAAGAATCTGGCATCGGCTTAACGCTTTTACCCGTCTTATATCAATACAGTGGTTTTGGTGAGCAAGTAGCAAATGAAGGACAAAAACGTTTTATCAATTCTACTACGCAATTTAATCAATTGGTTAGTGACTGTTTTGCCTTAAGTGAACAATATGAAAATACTAACGTAGGTATTGCGCCTCATTCATTACGGGCGGTTAGTAAAGGCTCATTAATACAGGCAGTCGCACATGTCCGTTCGCTTGATAATAAAGCACCTGTGCATATTCATATTAGTGAACAACAAAAAGAAGTTGATGATTGCCTTAGTCATTTCGGTAAACGCCCAGTGCAATGGTTACTTGATAACGTTGAGTTAGATAAACACTGGTGTTTAATTCACGCTACCCATATTAACGAAAAAGAAAGGCAAGGCATTATCGCCAAACAAGCTATCGCAGGTATTTGTCCAACGACAGAAGCAAACTTAGGTGACGGTATTTTCCCTACGACAGAATTTTTAGCGGAAAAAGGTACGCTTGCTATTGGCTCTGATAGTCATATTTCAGTTAATCCTATAGAAGAGTTACGTTGGTTAGAGTATGCCCAACGGTTAATCAAACAGCAAAGAGCCATTTTAGCAACGCCAGAGCAAGCTTCAGTAGGACAAAATCTTTGGCAACAAGCAGCACTAGGTGGCGCGCAAAGTACCAATAGTAACACCGGGTGTTTGACTGTAGGTAAACAAGCTGATTTGTTGGTATTAGATAAGCAAAAAACACAACTTTTTGCTAATGCAGAACAACACTTATTAGACAGTGTTATTTTTGCCAGTCAGCAAAATCCCGTTGCCGATGTTATGGTTAATGGAGTTTGGGTAGTGCGTGATCAGCAACATGAAGCACAAAAAAATAGTGCGGAACAGTTTGCCCAACTATTAGGTGTTTTATCAGATAAATAATAGACTATTTAAAATTCGGTAGGGCTTTTCTACATAAGACTTAAAGCCTTACCGTAATAACGTATTAAAATTTTCCTGGATAGTTCGCGATAGTTTTACAAACTTTAGCTTCATTATTGATATGAAATATCACATCACGTTGCTTTGTTTCACAGACATCAAAATTAAATTCTTTTAGATTTCTTCTAGAGCTGGTTATTTCTTTTAAATGTATGATTTCTTCTTCTGAAAAAGAAGCTAAATCAGACTGTAAATCTGTGTAAATCTTTTTCGCACTCATGCGCGCTTTAGTATCACTAAACTCAGAAAAGCTCCTAAGTAAGAACTCCATCTTTTCATTATAAAATTTTGTTGCTTCGGAGTTTGGATAAAAATGTAAATACGTTGCAATAGCAACGATTAAGATCAATAAATTTTTCATAAAATGTCATATAATATTTAATAAGTTATTATGTTATATTAAACAATCAGTTTAGGGCAATTAAATAGTACATATTTATTAGCTCAATTAAGTACCCAGACTGATTTTATCTTGATGCCCTATTTACTTATCAAGGATTTATCGTGAGAGAAAACGACCAATCATCCAGTCCAGACAAAGAGCTAACTCCTAGCAAAAACGATACGGCAGTATCTCAGCATATCCCTATTAAAAATGTTAAAATTCATGGTGTAAAAAATACTGGTAAAGAGCGGTATAAACCCGGAGACCAGATTTATGTACGGAAAGTTGTTGGCTTTTTTCAAAAATTAAGACAGCGCATGAACTTGGTGTATTTTGCTTTTTTTGCCCTATTACCTTGGTTGCAGTACGATGGCCACCAAGCTGTATTATTTGATATTAGTGAGCAGCGTTTTACCCTGTGGAGCCTCACCTTGTGGCCACAAGATTTAACCTTGTTAGCTTGGTTTTTTATTCTGGGTGCATTTTTACTCTTTTTTGTTACTACCTTTTTAGGTCGAGTTTGGTGCGGGTACATGTGCCCGCAAACTGTGTGGACTTTTATTTTCATCTGGTTTGAGGAGAAAATAGAAGGCACTGCTAATCAACGTCGCAAGCTTGATAAACAAAAAATGAATAATAATAAAATAGTCCGTAAAACACTAAAACATAGTGCGTGGTTATTTTTCTCTTTATTGACCGCAATAACCTTTGCAGGATATTTTTCACCAATGCAAGAGTTGTTTGTTAATGTCTTTACACTAAATACCAGTGTGATGATGGCAGGTATATTAGCCTTTTTTACTTTTGCTACTTACGGTAATGCAGGTTGGATGCGTGAAACTGTTTGTTTGCATATGTGTCCATATGCTCGCTTTCAATCGGCGATGTTTGATAAAGATACCTTAACGGTTGCCTATGACAACGATAGAGGTGAAAGTCGTGGTGCTAGGGGGCGTAAACAAGACCATAAAAGCATGGGTCTAGGTGATTGTATTGACTGTAATTTATGTGTAGAGGTTTGCCCTACAGGCATAGATATTCGTAATGGCTTGCAGTATGAATGTATCAATTGTGGCTCTTGTGTTGATGCCTGCTCTGGCGTTATGAGTAAAATGAATTATGCCCAAGGATTAATTCGTTACACCACAGAACATGAATTAGAAGGAAAAAAAGTTCACCTAGTTCGTTCTAAATTGATCGGTTATGCCGTAGTACTTGTTGTAATGAGTACGTTATTAATCATGGAAATTGTAAATCGAGTACCACTTTCATTAGACATTATTCGAGATAGAACAGAGCTTTCCAAAGAAAATTTTAATGGCGAAATAGAAAACGTTTTTACATTGAAAATTTTAAATATGTCACAAACTGATAATACTTATAAGTTGTCAGTCAAGGGCATAGAGAATACTCAGTGGCATGGTAAACAAGAGGTTGTGGTTGAAGCGGCAACTGTATATACCTTGCCCATTAGCATTTCCGTAGATCCCTATGAGTTAAAAGGTTATATGACAGATATTACTTTCACTATTGAACAAGTCTCCCCTGAAAGTGGAGCGAAAATCGAACAAGAAAGCCGATTTTTTAATAAACGTTAATGGCTGCTTTTGATTTTAATGGTTTGTCGCCAGACCTCATTATTGATGGTTTAGAAAGCGCTGGTTTTACTGTTGATAGTGGCTTGCTAGCACTGAATAGTTATGAAAATCGCGTCTATCAATTTCATGATGATAATTTGGTGAAATATGTTACTAAGTTTTATCGTCCTCAGCGCTGGCAGTTAGCGCAAATTAAAGAAGAGCATGATTTTTCTTTTGAGCTTGAAGAGCAAGAGTTACCTATTGTCGCGCCATTGAGGATTGACGGGAAAAGCTTGTTTGAACATGCAGGCTATCACTTTGCGGTATTCCCTTGTCGCGGAGGTCGAATTTTTGAGGTCGACAATTTAGAGCAACTCGAGTGGATGGGACGTTTTGTTGGCCGTATCCATGCCGTATCGTCACAAGATGTTTTTAAGCACCGTCCTGCTATAACTGTTGATGAAATGTTAGTGCAAGCGCGCGCTATTATTGTGGCATCTAACTATGTACCCCGCAGTCTGCACCAAGCTTTTTTTACTATTTTAGACCATGCGATTGAGCTTGCGGCAAAACAATATCAAGCGGTTGGGCAAACTAGCCAAATTCGCTTACATGGTGATTGTCATGCCGGTAATATATTATGGCGTGATGAAGGTCCACATTTTGTTGATTTAGATGATTGCAAGACAGGTCCCGCCATTCAAGACTTATGGATGATGCTTTCTGGCGATAGACAACAGCAGTTGTTACAACTTGATACACTATTAAGTGGCTATGAAGAGTTCTTTACGTTTGAACATGAGCAGCTTCTCTTGATAGAATCATTACGTACTATGCGTGTTGTTAATTATATGGCATGGTTGTGTAAACGTTGGCAAGATCCCGCTTTTCCTCGTAATTTTCCTTGGTTTAATACTGAGAAATACTGGGAGCAGCAAATATTAATGTTAAAAGAGCAAATGTCAGCATTGCAGCAGCCACCATTAACGTTAAATCCTTTTAGTTAACTACTTACTAAGTATATAGTAAGCGACTACTTAACCATTTACCTTAATCTAATGAGTTAACAACGTCAGTTAACCAAATTAGTTAATTGTTACCTTAGAAATAAAAAGTTAGGAATAAAAATGAAAAAAATATTTAAACCCTTATTAGTTTTGCTTATGCCATTATTGGCTTTTTCAATCACAGCTTGTGCCGAGCAATATACTGAAGGTAAGCAGTATAGTAAAGTCAGTGAGACAGCTTCTAAGAAAAATGAAGTGAGAGAATACTTTTCAGTCTATTGTGGTCATTGCTTTAAGTTTGAACCTCTTATGCATGAAGTGAAGAAAAACTTACCTGCAAGCGCTGTTTTTGAACGTAATCATGTTGATTTTTTGCGTGGTGCTAGTCCTGCAATTCAGCAAATGGTTTCTAAAGCTGTCGTGGTGGCAGAGCAATTAGATAATGGAGATAAGTTAGTAGGCGCAATATTTAATTATATTCATGTCCAACGTGCCGTCATCACCTCAGAAAAAGACTTGCGTAATATCTTTGTACTAAATGGCGCAGATGGTGAAAAATTTGATAAATTAATGAAAAGTTTTAGTGTTAATTCTCAAGCGAAAATGATGAAGAAACACCAAGAAAATATGACGGCTAAAAAAGCGTTAACGGGTGTGCCAACGATAATCGTCAATGGTAAGTACAAAATCAACAATAATAAATTAGATAAAAATAATTATGAAGAAGATTATCAAAAGTTAGTGAAATACTTACTTGCCTTAGATTAATAAAAAGAAAATTATTTGGTAGATAATAGAGTAAAATGCCGAGTAATTAGAAAGCTGACAATGTGAATTGTCAGCTTTTTTACCTTTAACGTGTTGGTATTTTGTCACTTAACTCAACAATGGTTACGTTTTTTTCAATCGCTTTACCTTTTCGGTAAATCTTAAAAATCAACTCAGTATTTGGCCGTGTCTCAGCAATAATATCTAATGCTTGGGTAATATCTACAATAGGCTGATTATCAATTTGATAAACAATATCTCCGACTTGCATTCCAGCTGCTTGTGCTGGGCTATTGTCAGTTATATTTTCAACAATAAAACCCTTAGCATCACTTAAATAAGTATTTGTCGTTATACCTAACCAGCCACGCACAACTTTACCATTTTCAATAATTTGCTCCATTACCTTATAGGCAAGCTGATAAGGAACAGCAAAGAATATACCTTGGATATTGAGTTGTGGGTTTGATTGTGTGAACTTTCGTGAATTAATTCCCACCAATGTGCCATTGCTATTAATAAGCGCACCACCTGAGTTACCTTCATTGATTGCTGCATCCATTTGTAAAAACTCTAAATAGCTGGTGTTACTTAAACCGTTACGTCCTGTTGCACTGATAATGCCTTGGGTTACTGTTTGCCCTAAATTAAGCGGATTACCTATAGCTAAAACAATATCACCTGCAAGTGATATCTGCGCTTCTTTTTGTGGGATAACCGGTAGGTTTCCGGCATTTACTTTTAAAACAGCTAGATCAGTGTAATGGTCAAAACCTATTAACTCAGCAGGATATAATTGACCACTTTGAAGTAATACCTGAATTAAGTCTGCGCGTTGAATGACATGTAAATTTGTTAAAATATAACCATGACTGTCCATAATAACGCCAGAGCCTAAACGTGTACTTGTCCGTGCTCTTTGCCCGTACCTGGGGTTAACTTCAATCTGCTCAGAATAAATATTAACAACTGCAGGGCTAGCAATGCTAACTGCTTTAGCAAAAGATAACGGTGTTTGTTGGCTTTCTTGGCTTTCAAATAACCGAGCAAGCAAATGATTTTGACTTAATGAATCGCTTAAATTTGGTGATAGGTGAGGGGCGATAGTGGGCATGAGTAGCAAAAAAGCAACGGCAAATAACACGCCATAGCTAATTGCTGTGAAAATATATTTTAATAAAGCGAGCAGTTTCAATGTTAATTATCTAACTGTAAATATCTAAGATGATCTATTGTTTCAGAGTCGCATAAAAAAAGCCAGTACACAGGTTTTTTACATCTATGTTCTAGCTTTTATTATTAATTTTACTTACTAACGAATCATTAAGTATTGTGCATGATTATCACGAATAATATTAAGGGCTAACACACCTTGTTTATCTTTAAGGTAATCACGTAATTGTGCTATGTCTTTAATGCGAGTACGATTAACGCCTGTAATCACATCGCCTGATTTTAAGCCGGCCATTTGTGCTGGCGAGCCATCGGCAACATTATCAATAACAATACCTTCACTGTTTTTGTTATTTTCTAGTTTAGCACCATCAAACATTCGATGAATACTTGCTGCGGCGATGTTACTGCCTTGAGATTGTTTAAGTTTTACTGTGAAATCTTTTTCATCACCATCTCGAATAACCGTTAATTCTACTTTTTTATTGGCGCCGATTGAGCCTATTTTAGCGCGTAATTCAAAGAAGCTTTTAATGGCTTTACCATTAATAGCAATGATGACGTCACCCGCTTCAATGCCCGCTTCGTCAGCCGCTGAGTCCGGCATCACCTGTTCAATAAAGCCACCTTGGTTAGTGTCTAATTCCATGGCTTTAGCAATGTCACTATTAACACTACGACCAGATACGCCTAATATTCCGCGGCGCACTTCACCAAACTCAATGATTTGCGAAACTAGGTTGTGCATCATATTACTAGGAATAGCGAAGCCAATACCGACATTACCACCGCCTGGCCCTATAATAGCGGTATTAATACCAATAAGTTCACCGCGTAAATTAACTAATGCTCCACCAGAGTTACCACTGTTTATCGCGGCATCCGTTTGAATGAAATCTTCATAATGTTCAATATTCAAGTTACTGCGACCTAAGGCACTTACTATGCCAGACGTGACTGTTTGCCCTAAGCCAAATGGACTGCCAATAGCAACGGTGAAATCACCGACACGTAAAACATCAGAATCGGCAAGTTTAATCTCTTTAAGGTTGTCAGCGTCTATTTGTAATAAGGCGATATCACTTTCGCTGTCACTGCCTAGTTTTTTAGCGGTTAATTGTCGACCATCTTTAAGGGTGATAAGGATTTCATCTGCATTCTCAATAACATGATTGTTGGTGACTACATAACCTTTATCACTATCAATAATAACGCCGGAGCCTAGCCCGCGAAAGGGGCGTTGTTGTGCAGGGCTTTGGCCTTTATTACCAAAGAAAAATTTAAATGCTTCAGGGACATTTTGTTGATTTACTTTGTGTGTCCCCTTAACCGCTATGCTAACAACTGCAGGTGTTGCGTGTTCAAGCATAGGTGCCAAACTAGGCATAACTTGTCCTCCAAAATTGTCTGGCAAAGCGGCAGAGACAGGTAAGCTTGTTAGCGCCATAGTTGAAGACAATATAGCGGCGCTGATCACAAGAGATAATTTTGATGTTTTAAATATATTTTTTATCATGGGTAAGTCTTCTCCGAAAATTAAAACTAAAGAAACGGTTAATTGTATTACGTTCTCATGATTTAACATGAGTACGTTTTTTAATAATACAAATAAATTAACCGTCTTTTATTAATACTTCAGAATAGACTACCTAAAAGAGAATTAGTTCAGGAAGACTTAGTCAGCAGTTGTAACAGTTTGTTTCTTGTCAGTAAACAAACCACTTGCTTCTCCTGCATAATCCAATGGCGGTTGAGTTATCTCTTCTACTTGATTTTCATTGCGTTTAACGTGTCTGAGATTCGCTGTTTCGGCGAGTTGAGCATGCGTTTCAGCAGAGAAGAAAGGCATGCCATCGGCTTCTACTAAAGTTGCTTTTTGCAATAGCTGCGTGCTTTCTTGCATTTGTTTCATCGCGGTTTGACATGTATTATTCATTTGCTCAAGCAATTGTGCCGAACTGGTTAAGTGATCGGCAACATCGAGTTTATATTGGCTAAGTGCTGCTTCGGTGGTACTTACTTGCTCTGCGAGTTTACGTTGCTCTTTACTGGCTGATGAAAAAATACGGTTTGCAAAAAAGCCAACAAGACCGCCAATGATTAATAAAACTAAAGCGATAATTACATCCATAGAGATACCTTATAATGTTATTGAAAATTAATGAGAATAAAATCTAATTAATGAAAACTTGATTAGTGAAAATTTAGTGTTGTGCTCGTTTACTTAAGTATACAATACTAATACCAATTGCACTAAGTAAGTGAACATTTTCATATGGTCTAAATATCCAATAACGTCGTTGCTTTCAATCCCAATAGCTAGCTATTGTTCAATCAAGCGCCTTGTTCTTGAAAATTTATTCTCATTGAATTCTGTCTCCTTAATGAATCCAAATGGTATAACATTAAAGGTATTCTTACTAGCAAGAATGTCTTGGAAATATTTCATTTTTCAAGAAAATATAGAGTAATAGGTTCTACATGATTCAGCTTTCCCCTATCGATAGGTATAAACAAGATTTAAGCCGTGAGGATTTTCTTTTTGATGCAGCTCAAGAGAATGCAGTTAAGCACTTACAGCGATTGTATGATGATTTTCAAACTAAGCCATTAGCCGTTTCTGGTTTTAAAAAAGTATTAAACCGCTGGAAAAGAGTTTATAAAAAACAAGAAATTAAACCGATAAAAGGTTTGTATTTTTGGGGAGGTGTTGGCCGTGGCAAAACATACTTAGTTGATACCTTTTATGAAAGCCTGCCTTTTAACAATAAAATGCGTGTGCACTTTCATCGTTTTATGCACCGTGTACACCAAGAGTTGAAAACCCTTTCAGGGCAGTCTGACCCACTAAAAATTATTGCCAAAAAGTTTGCTGAAGAAACACAGATAATCTGTTTTGATGAGTTTTTTGTCTCAGATATTACCGACGCCATGATTTTAGGTACTTTGTTTGAAGAACTTTTTGCTCATAACGTAACCTTGGTTGCCACCTCAAATATTATTCCTAATGATCTCTATCGTAATGGATTGCAACGAGAACGTTTTTTACCTGCGATCAAGTTAATTAATGAACATACCGAAATTGTTAATGTTGATAGTGGTGTCGATTATCGTTTACGTACCTTAGAGCAAGCAGAGATTTACCATTACCCATTAGATAAACAGGCTAATGAAAACTTGTGTCATTATTTTAAGCAATTATCGGGTGAGGCGGGTAAAACAGGGCAAAGCATCAACATCAACAACCGTCAATTAGAAACTGTCTTAGTGAGTGATGGTGTCGTTTATTTTGATTTTTCTGTGTTATGCGAAAGTGCCAGAAGCCAAAGTGATTATATGGAAATTAGTCAACTGTACCACACGGTTTTGATGGCGAATGTTAAACAAATGGGCAGTGATAGTGATGACAGTACTAGACGTTTTATCGCACTTGTTGACGAGTTTTACGAGCGTAACGTCAAACTTATTATGTCAGCAGAACAACCCCTGGAAGATCTATACAGTGGTGGTCGTTTGGCTTTTGAATTTAAACGTTGTTTGAGTCGTCTGCAAGAGATGCAATCACATGATTATTTAGCTAGCGAACATATTCCATAAAAAATTAATTTGTATTGATTATTTTTTAATTTAAAGGCTGTAATATTTACAGCCTTTTTATCATCTACAAGCAGTGCACAAGCTTAATGTAAGGTTAATAAAGTAAGGTATATAACTTACGACGATATTTAACAATCAGTGGATCACCGTCGGTTAGTGATTTCAGCACATCTAATAATAACTCTTTGCTTTTCTCTACAGTATTATTTTCATCAGATGAACCCGCTTGTACTAAATCAAACAATAAAGCTAAGGCATCTTCATTGCGGTTCACTTGATTATACTGTGCAGCGAGTTGATGGCTTAAGGTAATATTCTCGGGGTCTTGCTGTAATTGCACTTCTAATGCTTTAATTTCAGGGGAGTCAGCGGCTTGATTGGCAAGTTCTAGTTTGGCAAGTAATGCTTGATAATAACTGTCTTGATCAACCATTAAAATACTATCTAACAAAGCTTTGGCGTCGTCGTTATTACCCGACTGTAAATAGACATCAGCCAATACTAGTTTAATATCAGCACGTTCATTATTGTGCTGGTACGCTTGTATAATCGTTGCTTTTGCCGTTGATAGTTCATTATCAGTTAAGGCTGTTTTTGCTTGTGCTAACAAGATATCTTCAGGTTTAGGTAAATGCTTATCTAAAAAAGCATTAATAGCATTTTCGTCTTGAGGACCAGACAAACCATCTAATGGTTGACTATCTTTAATTAAAATAGCCGTTGGCAAGCCCTGAATACCAAATTGTTGGGCTATTTCTCCTTGCTCTTGGCAATCTACTGAAGCGAGAGTGACGTAATCAGTAAAAGCCGATAACCTAGCGGCTAATTTATCTTTTAGCTCGATGCTTTCAGGGACTTGTTCTGCCCAAAAACAGACTAGCACTAATTTATTCTTCGATTCTTCAACAACCACTTGTTGGAAGTTGTCTAAGTTAATCGCAACTATTTTTTCGTTCATAAGATATTTCCAATGTTTATTTTAGTGAGAGCAGCAAGATATAATTTAACGTTAACTTAAGATAAACCAAAGCAGACCAACACCTAAGACTAATCGATATATAACAAAAGGCATCATGCCAAGCTTGTTTAATAGAATTAGAAAGTAATGTATGCAGGCATAAGCACTAACAAAGGCGATAATACTTCCTAGACCCATAGCGTACCAGTCAACCACATCGGCAGAGAGTACTAATTTTAATGTTAAGTAACTGCCCGCCATTGCAATAGCGGGAATAGATAATAAAAATGAAAAACGTGCAGCGTTATCTCGACTTAACCCTAACATCAGACCAATAGTCATGGTAATACCTGAACGAGAAGTACCTGGAATAAGTGCAATCGCTTGTGCTAAACCAATTAACATTGCGCCCTTTATACCAAGTTTTTCTATCGATTTGTGCTGTTTTCTCTTGCCGGCCTTTATATCAGCAAACCCTAATAAAAAACCAAACAATAAGGTGGTAACTGCAATAACTAATGCTGAGCGTAAATGCTCTTCAATTAAATCTTTACCTAATAGACCAAACAATCCCGCGGGTATCGTGGCAAAGAAGATCCACCAAGCGAGTTTTCCGTTAAATAATGACTCGGCGTTAGTTTCTTGACTGGCAGGACCAATATTTACTGTGCCTAACCAAGCAACCGCCATCGCGCCCACTTCTTTACGAAAATAAAGCACTACCGCTAACAAGGTACCGACATGAACAGCGACATCAAAGGCTAAGCCTTGGTCTTGCCAGCCTAAAATTTGTGAGGGTAAAATCAAGTGTGCTGAACTAGAAATAGGTAAAAACTCAGTTAATCCCTGTAATAAAGCCAAGATGATTATTTCGATAGTACTCATGTTAATTCTTTTCCTTTCAGAATTTATCGATAGTTAGCAACAAGTGACTACCAACAGTTAGCGACAATATTTAATGTTTGGCTTGCTTTATTATAATTTGTCCAAAGTGTTTTATAGTTTTCTTTAACAATGGGGTGAATCACATCAGGCGCTACTTGGCTTAATGGCCAAAGTACAAAAGCATTTTTTGTTATTTCGTCACGTGGTAATTGTGCCGGCTGCTCTATAATCAAATCATCATAAAGTAAGAGGTCAAGATCTAAACTGCGGGGACTAAATTTTTTAGCGTTAAGATCGCGGCCATGGGCGAACTCAATATCGCGTAATAGACTGGCTACTTGGACGACACTTTTTTCCGTTTCAATCGCAATAACCATATTGTAAAAGGCCTTGCCGCTAAAACCAACCGCCTTGCTTTCAAACAGACTAGACAATGTTAAAGTGCCAAATGTTTGCTCTAATGCCAAGAGTCCTTGTTTTACATGTTTTTCACGAGCAATATTACTGCCTAATGAAATATATATCATAGCCATCAGTATTGCTGGCCACGCTCTATTTCAACGCCGACTGTCTCGCTATTGTGCACAGCGCCTGGTTTATTAACGGCAAGCTTTAACCAAGGTATATGGTAGGTATCCATTAAAAAACTCGCTAAACGCTCGGCTAAGGTTTCAATTAAATCGACAGGGTTTTCGTTAGCAAATCGCTCAATGGCAATAGAGATGTCTGCGTAATCTAATGTTTTTGCTAATTCGTCATTGATTGCTGCTTTGGCGGTATCCCAAGCCATTGCAACATCTATTACCAGTGTTTGCTTTATTTCTTTTTCCCATTGATAAAAACCTATGGTGGTTTGAATACGTAAACCTTTAATAAATACCTTGTCCATGCTCTATTTCGCTCTCTTTATTGGTTTATATATAACTAAGAAGTAATTATTACAAAATAAAAGGCGAGTTTACCTGCCTAGCTGTAGAAAAACTAGCGTATATCAAGATAGAATAATGAATACACGTTTTTTCCTTCTAGAATACGGATTATTATCTTAAATGTTGCTATTAACACTTATTATGATTTCTACAGCCTATTTCATTGGCTCTATTTCTAGTGCTATCTTAATTTGCAAGTTTTTAGGCTTACCTGATCCCCGCACGGTTGGTTCAAAAAATCCTGGCGCGACGAATGTTCTACGACTTTCTAATAAATTTACTGCGTTAACTGTTTTAGGCTTAGATGTGCTGAAAGGCACCATACCAGTGTGGGGCGCTTACTTTTTAAAAGTTGAACCGATATATTTAGGTTTCATTGGTGTTGCAGCTTGCTTAGGTCATATGTACCCAATTTTTTTCAACTTTAAAGGTGGCAAAGCCGTAGCAACCGCTTTAGGGACATTATTGCCTATAGGTTTTACCTTGGGTGCTCTATTAATAGTGACTTGGGTAGGTGTTGTTAAAGTGACTAAGTACTCAAGTTTGGCGGCAATTGTTACCGTAACACTCGCACCTTTATATGTGTACTTTCTTAAACCTATTTATGTTTATCCTACATTGATGTTGAGCGCGTTGATTGTTTTTCGCCATAGAGAAAACATAGTTCGTTTAATTAAAGGCAAAGAAAGTAAAATCACTCATAAAATATAAAACATTTAATGAGTGATTTTAGTGGTAACTATATATACCCGTTACCATTCAAAGTGCGTGATTTCAGTGGGAGGTAAAAGTGCTTTAGGCAAGGCATTCATTTTAAACAATGGTTACTCCCTTGTTCAAATGAATTACGCAGCGTAAATCGCTTTTAACCCCATCAAAGAAGCGCTTGAACAACATCACTTCATCGTTGCTGTGATTTATAATGGAGTAACCATTATTTCATCACAGCGCCTTGAATTGAAATTGTTCAAGCACTCTGAAACAAGCATCTTGAATGGCAACGGGTATAATAAGAGCTACACCGCGGGTAAGCTATCTAATGACCAACGAGGACTCGCTTTAAAAGTTAAGTCTGCATCGGTACCCGCTTTTAATCGCTGTAAACCCGCATAAGCGATCATTGCGCCATTATCGGTACAAAATTCAGGTCGAGGATAAAATACGCTGCCGCCTAGTTTTTTGGTGGTAACGGCTAATTTCTCGCGTAAACTTGTATTAGCACTAACACCGCCAGCTATCACCAGACATTTTAAGTCTTCTTGTTGTAAAGCTCGCTTACATTTTATTGCTAACGTATCGACGACTGCTTGCTGAAATGCATGGGCAATATCAGCATGAGTTTGTTTTAGCTGACTTTCAGACAAAGTCGGCTCTATATTGACGCACTCTTTACGCACTAAAGTACCTGCCGCAGTTTTTAAACCACTAAAACTAAAATCAAGCCCTGGTCGGTCTGTCATCGGTCGGGGTAGCTTAAAGCGACCAGCAACACCACTTTCTGCCATTTTAGATAAAGCAGGACCACCGGGATAATCTAAACCCAGCAATTTGGCTGTTTTATCAAAGGCCTCACCTGCTGCATCATCAACAGACTCGCCTAATAACTTGTACTGGCCAATACCATCAACACGAACCAACATAGTATGCCCACCAGAAACAAGCAAAGCGACAAAGGGAAAGTCAGGCACATCATCTTCTAACATAGGGGCAAGTAAATGACCTTCCATATGATGAACTGGCACCGCAGGTAGGTCCCACCCGTAAGCTAAACTTCTGCCAATAGAACAACCCACAAGTAGTGCACCAACTAAACCAGGCCCAGCAGTATAAGCAACACCATCTAAATCTTGTGGTGTCATGTTTGCATCAGCTAATACTTCCTTTATTAAAGGGATAGTTTTTCTGACATGATCGCGTGATGCTAATTCTGGTACAACACCGCCATAATCAGCATGCACGGCAATTTGGCTATATAAACGATGTGCGACTATACCTTCAGGAAGATCACCCTCACCATCATCATAAATGGCAATACCCGTTTCATCACAAGAAGTTTCAATACCCAAAATACGCATCGCTAGTTGTACCTAAAATTAAGTTGATAAAATTAAGTACTGATTTTACCTTGCTCTATTGCTTTAAACCAGACTTTTAGACGAAGCCAATTTCGTTATAGCTAAATTTAGTCTTTACATTGTAAGTGTCTTAGCAGTAGAATACGTCACCCAATTTTGAATAGAGTGGGTGTAGATCAGGTCGTTTAACGTTTTAATAGTTTAATTGATACGTTTAAGGCTGAAGTCAGTCACCAATCATATAGATATATACTAAGGTAAAAAGTACATGCCAGTAATTAAAGTTAGAGAAAACGAACCATTTGACGTTGCATTACGTCGTTTTAAACGTTCATGTGAAAAAGCAGGAATCCTTTCAGAAGTTCGTCGTCGCGAATGTTATGAAAAGCCGACTTGGGAACGTAAACGTAAGAAAGCCGCTGCCGTTAAACGTGCTGCGAAAAAAGTTTCTCGTGAGAACGCTCGTCGCGTTCGCATGTACTAAGATTTCTTTAAGAATCACCTTAGTATAACCACTCTAAGAGATTGCCTAACATGGAGAGCCAAATGTCACTTCTAAGTCAACTCAAAGATGAAATGAAAAATGCTATGCGTGCTAAAGACAAATTACGTCTTGGCGTCATTCGCATGGCATTATCTGCTGTTAAGTTGGCGGAAATTGATCATAAAACCGAAGCAACTGATGACAACATCATTGTGATCTTAACCAAAATGGTTAAGCAGCGTAAAGAATCTATTAAGATGTTTACCGAAGGTGGTCGTGATGAATTGGCAGAAAAAGAAGCTGCAGAAGTAATTGCACTTGAATTTTTTATGCCACAGCCACTTAGTGCAGAAGAAATAAATGAATTAATTAGCAAAGCAATGACTGAATCTGGTGCAGCTTCAATGGCTGACATGGGTAAAGTTATGGCGGTATTAAAACCGTTAATGCAAGGTAAAGCCGACATGGGCGCAGTAAGCGGTCAAGTTAGAGCAGCGCTAAACGCATAACTTGTAAATTAATATAATCATTTAAAAAGCCGTAAGTATTTAAATACTTACGGCTTTTTATTTTATTACTCATTTTATAATTGAAAATAGCACCAATTTATCCGATTGTTCCTATATTTTTGTGTAGAATATTCCCTTTCTTTTTCTCTTTGGTCACTAAATAAAACTATGGCTGGACGTATCGCACGACAATTTATCGATGATTTACTCAGCCGAGCTGATATTGTTGAGCTAATTAATGCCAGAGTACCCTTAAAAAAAGCCGGTAAGAATCATCAAGCCTGTTGTCCTTTTCATAACGAAAAATCTCCTTCATTTACGGTAAGCCAAGACAAACAGTTTTATCACTGCTTTGGTTGTGGCGAACACGGTAATGCCATTTCATTTTTAATGGAATTTGATCGTCTTGATTTTGTTGATGCAGTAGAGGAACTTGCCTCACATTGCGGCATGGAAGTTGAGCGAGAAGAAAATACCGCAAGCCCGGCAGAGCAAAAACGTCAACAGCAAGTTTATCAACAAAAACAAGATGACTATGAACTGATGGCGCAAGTCAGCCAGTTTTTCCAGCAACAATTAAAAACGGCTAAAGACAAAGAGACAGCTATTGATTATCTAAAAGGACGTGGTTTAACTGGCGATATAGTTAAACGTTTTGGGATTGGCTATATTAGTGATGCTTGGGATGGCATGATGGCTACTTTTGCTAAAGGCAACGTAATTACCCAACAACTTGTTGAGTTAGGTATGGCGATTTCAGGGGATAAAAAACGTCCTTATGATAGATTCCGTGGTCGTATAATGTTTCCTATTCGTGACAAGCGTGGTCGTGTGATTGGTTTTGGCGGTCGAGTACTAGGTGACGCGAAACCTAAATACTTAAACTCACCTGAAACGCGTATTTATCATAAAGGTCAAGAATTATACGGTCTACACGAAGCTAAACAAGCCAATAAACAACTTAAGCGGTTAGTCGTTGTTGAAGGTTACATGGATGTGGTTGTTTTGGCGCAGCACGGCATTGATTATGCTGTTGCCTCACTTGGCACCGCAACAACCTTTGAACAATTACAAACCTTGTTCCGCACTGTACCTGAAGTTATCTGTTGTTATGACGGTGATAGGGCTGGTCGTGAAGCCGCATGGCGGGCAATGGATAACGCATTACCGCTTATTCGAGATGGTTTTTCATTAAGATTTGTTTTTCTACCTGATGGCGAAGACCCTGATTCATTAATTCGAGAACAAGGACAGCAGGCTTTTGAGCAGATACTTGATAGCGCGATGCCCTTGTCTAAGTTTCTCTTTGAGCAGTTAATGAAACAAGTTGATACAACGGCAATAGAAGGGCGAGCAACTATCGTTGAATCTTTTAAGCCCTACCTAGCAAAGCTGCCGGACAGCATTTTAAAAGATGACATGCTTGATAAAATAACCAATGACTTTGGCAGAGGCAGTCAACAGTTTAAAACAAAGTTAATAAAAAATATGCAAGGCAATGCACAAAACGATAGTCAAGTTAATAAACCTAAAGCTAAAACTAAAGTGACACCTGTTCGGTTAGCCCTTGCATTACTATTAGAGCACCCCCATATAGCTATAGAGTTAGGAGATGTTAGCGTTTTAAAGCCGTTAACAATGCCCGGTATTCCTTTGTTAGTGCAAGTAGTAGAAATTTGCTTACAAAATCCAAAAATTAAAACGCCGCAATTACTTGAATATTTTCGGGGAAGTGAGCAGGGGAAGCAGCTGGCAAAACTCATGTGTTGGCAACACCATGTTGAAAGTGATGCCGCACAAGATGTTTTTCTCGATAGTATTGAGAAACTTCTGAATAACTTTGTTGAGCAACGAGCGGAAGTATTGTTGCAAAAAGCACGAGCAGGACAAATGACACAAACAGAAAAGCAAGAGTTACAAGCAATATTAAATGCCTAGCGGCTATTGTTGACTATACTTGACTATATTACCTTATTCTAATTATGGAATTAAGGTAATAGATCTTCTGGTATCTGGTTAAAAAATTCGCTATAATTTCCGGCTAATTGCGCGGTATTAGTTATCATTTTTTTAGCTGTTTTAAATTACGGTTTATTATTGAAAATACTTATATTTCAAGCATATACTTTTAAATTCCATATTTATATTATTGATAGGTGGACACTCGTCGATGGAAAAAGCTCCTCAATCCAGACTTAAAGACTTAATAACCAAAGGTAAAGAGCAAGGTTATTTAACGTTTGCGCAAGTTAATGATCATCTTCCTCAAGATATTATCGACTCGGATCAAGTTGAAGACATCGTAAGTATGATCAACGACATGGGTATTCAAGTCTTTGAAAATGCTCCTGATCAAGACACCTTGATGATGAGTGAAGCGAATACCGATGAAGATGCAGCTGAAGCTGCTGCACAGGCATTAGCTACGGTAGAAAGCGAAATAGGCCGAACGACCGATCCTGTTCGTATGTACATGCGTGAAATGGGTACGGTAGAATTACTGACGCGTAAAGGCGAGATTGTTATCGCCAAGCGTATCGAAGAAGGTATTAAAGAAGTACAGCGCAGTGTTTCTGAATATCCACCGGCGATTAACTACCTGTTAGAGATGTGGGATAACTTTGAGGCGGAAGAAATTCGTCTTACAGATATCATTACAGGGTTTTTAGACCCAGATGCTGAGGAAGAAGATGTTCCTGTAGCAGCTACTCATGTTGGCAGTGAACTGTCAAAAGAAGATCTGGCAGAAGAAGATAAATCAGATGAAGAAGATGAGGAAGAAGACACAGGTCCTTGTCCTGAATTAGCACGTGAGAAGTTTACAGCTTTACGCGTAGCGTATGAAAGTGCTAATAAAGCTATCGAAAAACATGGTCGTGGACATCAAGATGCACAAGTGGCAATTGATGCTGTGGCAGAAGTATTCAAAGAGTTCCGCTTAATTCCTAAATTATTTGATAAGTTAGTGAAAAGCATGCGTAGTGTTATGGATAGGTTACGCGTACAAGAACGTTTAATCATGAAGCATTGTGTTGTTGGTGCAGGTATGCCAAAAACTACCTTCATCAAAATTTTCCCAGGTAATGAAACGTCAAAAGATTGGTATGAAGCAGAAAGAGCTGCCGGTCATAGTTATTCAGCAAGATTGGGTGATATAGAATTAGACGTAGAGCGTTGTATCTACAAGTTAAATCAAATTGAAGAAGAAACGCATTTAAATATTCATGGCATAAAAGACATTAACCGTCGTATGTCTATCGGTGAAGCAAAAGCTCGTCGTGCGAAAAAAGAAATGGTTGAAGCTAACTTACGTTTAGTTATCTCAATTGCTAAAAAGTACACTAACCGTGGTTTACAATTCTTAGATTTAATTCAAGAAGGTAATATCGGTTTGATGAAAGCGGTTGATAAATTTGAATATCGTCGTGGTTATAAATTCTCAACTTACGCAACATGGTGGATTCGTCAGGCAATTACTCGTTCTATTGCCGACCAAGCCCGTACTATACGAATTCCTGTGCACATGATTGAAACTATCAATAAGTTGAACCGTGTTTCTCGTCAAATGTTACAAGAAATGGGACGTGAGCCAACACCTGAAGAATTAGCTGAACGCATGATTATGCCTGAAGATAAGATTCGCAAGGTATTGAAAATAGCGAAAGAGCCAATTTCAATGGAAACACCGATCGGCGATGACGAAGATTCGCACTTAGGTGATTTTATAGAGGATGGTAGTGGTGAATTGCCGGTCGATTCAGCTACGGCTGAAAACCTTAAAGGCGCGACACACGAAGTACTTGCTGGTTTAACAGCTCGTGAAGCTAAAGTACTTAGAATGCGTTTTGGTATTGATATGAATACTGATCATACCCTAGAAGAGGTTGGTAAGCAGTTTGATGTAACACGTGAACGTATTCGTCAAATTGAAGCGAAAGCCTTGCGTAAATTACGTCACCCATCACGCTCAGAGCAATTAAAAAGTTTCCTTGATGGTGAATAAATAAAAATTCTCAGAAAAGTGAATATGAATTTAAAAGAGTAAGTTAGTTTATCTAACTTGCTCTTTTTTTTGCTTAAACAATTAGGCTGAATAGTGTTAAGCTTTATAATAACCTTCGATTGAATTAATTAGGAACTAGCATGTTTCGTCCACTCCCTCTATGTTGCTTGGTACTTCTTACCGCCAGCCCTGCCATAGCAAAAAACACTACTGCCTTAGTTAACACATTTGAAGTTACACCATTAATAGGTTATCGCTTTGGTGGTGATTTTGATTTCACAAAAAATGAAAATACTTCTACAATTAAAATGGTTGAGGATGTTAGTTATGGTTTATTAACTGCCTGGAGTTATGATCGATCACGCCAAGGTGAGTTTTTAATTAGCCATTATAAGAGCAAGTTTTCTCAGCATAGTGATTTCTTTCCTAGTAATGATGAGCTAGGTATTACTTATGCGCATATTGGTGGTAATGTAATGATATCAAAAGGTATTATCCCCACATACATTACAGGTGGATTAGGACTAACGCATTTATCACCAAAAGGTGCTGGCTTGGATAGTGAAACTCGCTTTTCAATGAATGTTGGATTGACAGCCAAAATACCGGTATCAGAGCAGCTAAGCTTCCAATTTGGCGGTCGAGTTTATGGGACGTTCTTTAACTCGGCTAGTAGTATTTTTTGTGATCAAGAAGATTGCCTAATTTCTATTTCTAGTGATATTTGGGTGCAAACGGAAGTGACTGCTGGCTTAAGTTTTGCCTTTTAGTTGAAAGATAATTTAATAAACTTTAAGGTTTAGCATGTTTAACATTTGTTAAAAAACCCTTGTCGGTCAGTGTATTTAAAAAAGAAATTAAATCGAGTTTATCCTGAGCACTCATAGTAAAGCCCTTCATAAATGGGCTTTTTAGCTTGTTTTTTCTTCCATCTCCTTGGAAATCACCTGAGAGTATATTTCGTCCACCTGCAGCATAAAAATCTAAAACTTCGGCTAATGTCTTAATACTTCCATCATGCATATAAGGGGCTGACACTTCAATATTACGTAGTGTTGGAGCACGAAAGCGACCATTATCTTGCGATAAGGTGCTTATTTCAGCTAAGCCTATATCATGTTTTGGGTAGCTATTACTTTTGTTATTTACGGCAACATTATACAAGCCGGTATTATGAAAGGGCCGCCTATCGAGGAGCTGTTTTTCGTGGCTAGTTGATTGAGTAAAGTTAAAGCCACCATGACAATGATGACACTCTAGACTTTCAGAAAAAAATAAATTCATACCGCGTAGTGCTGATGTTGAAATTGCATCATCTTCATTTGCATAAGCATATCGATCAAAAGGGGAGTTGAGTGAAATTAAGCTGCGAACAAAGCTAGCTAGCGCTTTAGTTATTAAATCAAAAGTTGCGTTTTGCTGCTCCTTAGGGAAAGCTTGCCGAAAAAGTTGTTGATAATAAGGCGATTGAAAGCGCTGAAGTACTTTAGTTTCGTGATCTGTGATACCTAATTCAATTGGATTTTCACCAAACATAGGCAAGAGTAATTGCTGCTCGATTGATGTTAGCCCGTCATGTGCCCATGTTAGGGTTTTATTGTAGGCGATATTAACAAGTGCTGGGGAGTTACGTCTATGTGTCATTCCTGTAGAGCCAATGGAGGTAACTAACGGTTCAGCAAAGGCATACTTTTGAATATGACAGCTAGCGCAAGATTGCTTTTGATTAGCAGATAAATTTTTATCGTAAAATAAAGCTCTACCTAAAGTTACTTTAGCCTCGGTCATAGGGTTATTAGCAGGAACTTGGGGTTTCGGGAAACCATCAATAATAGGCCATTGATAAGTTTCAGACTTCTCAATATTTTTTGAGCAAGAAACTAAGAAAATGCAAATGACACTGATAATCAAGGTTAGCTTATTCATTTAGCTTACCTTCACCTTGAGAACTTATCTTAGACATGAATCTAGCTTGAAAAATACTCTTTTCATCTGTTTTATTTAAATTGTTAAATAGGGTTTGGCAGTGAGTATTATTAGGTAACGATTGGCAGCTATTCTCTTGCTTCAACACTATGCTTTTCATTAATGCCGCTAACTCTAAAGTTACTTGATTGCTTTGTTGTGAAATTGGTAACTCATAAACGAAACGGTTCGGGTATCGGCATTCTTGTTTAGGTGGACGAAGAGGGCTAGGAGCTTTACAGCCGACAGAGCCTAGATGAAATAACCAATTGTCGTTATCTGACGAGATTTCAAACCGGAAAAATTTATGACCTTTTTGCCACCCCCAGAACATCGAAGGCATATTTAATGGGCTTTCTTGTGTTAATGGATTTAAATGGTTCACTGAAAACGGCAAACCTAATATGAAACGAAAATGACTTATTTCTGCTAAATTTATTCTTTCTTTAAATGTTAATGACCAATTACTTTTATTTCCTTTGTTCTGGAAATCGCAATGCTCACCCAATAAAGCGATATCAGTTGTTTGATAAGGCGACTTAACTAAAGGGGCGCTATGCCATAATTTATTCGATTTGTGCTTAAATTCAATTGCACTGATAAAAAATTGCAATTGTGTGTAATGCCATTTTTTAGTCGAGTGGATAAAAGTGCTATCACAATGAATAGCTGTGTTATGAAATGTCGGTAGAAAAGCTATCTTATTATAATTATCAGTGATGTTTGTATTTTGAGAGTTATCACAGCTAACGATACTTATTAAACATATAATAAATGTTATAGGAAAAGATTTAGAAAAAGTCATTGTCATCCCTTTTTTGGTATGAATTAGCCAATTATAATTTTTTGCTGTATAAATATACTTTAATTAACAAAATACTAACATTTTGAATGGGTATTTTTAATTAGTTTTTCATTGTTAATGTTATAAAAGAAACAAGCTTTAGCGGCTGTAATAGTTTTAATGATACTAAATAAAATGGATGATTATGTTTAAGTCTAACTCTACTGTTAAATTACCTTTATTTGTGTTGTTTTTAGGGGTGTTTTCAAGCTTATTTACCGTAATAACTTATGCACACTCTGAGCATGATAAAGCGCGCTTTGTATCCATTGAAGGTCACGATATCGGTAAGTGTGATAATGTTTTACGGCCCTGTAGATCTATCGCCTATGCAGTTCAACAAGCGAATAAAGGTGATAAAGTATTAATCTCCGCAGGTAAGTATGCAATTAGTTCCAGTGAAGAACTCTTCTATCTAAAAAGTGAAATCGTACCTGTTTTAGGTGGTTATAATCGCTTTGACCATTTTCAAAGCCAAAGCCCAAACAGTAACTTAACTACATTAACGGGTGTTCCAAGTGAGTTAGTAAGTAACCTACGCAGTAAGGGGTTTTCAGTTATTGCGGATGGTAAATCACAACAATTTGATGCTCATTTACAAAAGAAATTAGCCGCCTACAATTTACTTGCTCAGCGCCAGATAAATCAACCTTGTGTTGATAATGTAGCGGGTTCATTTGACTGTGAAAAGATAGATTTATTAGCTCATCTACCACTTGGCGATTTTACATCATCACCTAATGCAGCAAATGATATATGGGGCCATGTAGATCTAAACAATAACAATGAATACGCAATTATCGGTTTAGATAACGGGGTTGCCGTGGTTAATGTTTCAGATGCCAGTAACCCTGTTGAAGTGGGCACTATTTTAGGGAAAACAAGTGTATGGCGAGATGTTAAGGTTTATCAATATTTTGATGACAGCCTTAACTTATGGCGTGCGTATGCTTATGCAACGATTGATGGCTCAGTTGATTATGTTACCGTCATTGATTTAAACCATCTACCTAACTCAATTAGCTTGGTAAAAAAAAGCGAGGTGGTTGCTCTAGCGCATAATGTCTATATTTCTAACGTCGATCATAGTTTAAATATTGCTTTGCCAGATATGACCGCCACTTTACAGCTTACCGGGGCAAGTACATTTGCAGGCGCATTTCATAGTTACTCTTTAGCGGATCCGGAAAACCTTTCTTTATTAACCAATACATCAGCAGGCAGCGGTTATAGTCATGATGGTGCATCATTACTCATTACGGATGATCGTGTCTTAACAGATTGCCAGTCAGAAGCTGACTCTTGCAGTGTCTTTATTGACTTTAATGAAAAAGAAATAAAACTGTGGGACATTAGCAATGCCAGTAAAGCAAAATTACTCGGTAGTGCTGAGTACAATGACGTTGCTAAGCCAAATCAGTATATTCATTCAGGCTGGGGTAGTGAAGACAAGCAGTACATCTTTGTGCACGATGAGTTTGATGAATACAAAGGTGGTTTAAACTCAACGGTTAGAGTGTTCTCTATTAGTGATTTAACGGCTCCGCAGCAAGTGGCACAATGGACTGGAACGACTAAAGCAATAGATCATAATGGCTTTGTCCGTGGCAATCGTTATTACGTATCAAACTATGAGCGTGGTTTAACCGTATTAGATATTACTGACCCGACAGTGCCTACTGAAATTGGTTACTTTGATACTTTCACACCAAGCAATAACGCGAGCTTTAATGGTGCTTGGGGAGTCTATCCATTTCTTCCCTCAGGAAACATACTTATTAGTGATATCAATAGTGGTTTGTATGTCCTTAAAGATAATACTTTAACGTCTGAGCAAGGTCGCTTGTCATTTTCAGCCTCAAGTATTAAAACAAACCAAGGCGAAACACTACAAATTGACGTTGAACGAGTTACCCACACAGATACAGCAACAACGGTAAGTGTTGCTTATGAGGTTTTATCTGGCAGCGCTATAGAAGGTGAGGACTATACTGCAAGTACGGGCGTCTTGTCTTGGCAAGGGCATGATACGAGCGCCAAGAAAATTACTCTCGATATTGCCGCGGATGATACCGGTAATGAATTCGAGGAAGAATTTTATCTTCGTTTATTTAATCCAACCAATGGCGCAACATTATCCTCTCCTAGTTACATTACGGTTAATATTGAAGGTAAAATTGATAATGGCGCAGCAAGTTTTATTGAAAGCACTATGTTACTCGCTGAGAATCAGCAAGATATTATGATTGAAATTTCTAGAGATGGTAATACCGCGGGTGAGTTATCAGTAAATTATAAGCTGAAAAATAGCAGTGCTATTATTGGTGAAGATGTGGAAGATGCATTTGGAACTCTGACTTGGCAAGCGGGAGAGAGTGAAAATAAAGTAATAAACATCATGCTAATAAATGATGATATTGAAGAAGAAGTTGAGCAGTTTGTTGTGCTACTAGAGGCGAGTGATGATAATCGATTAGGTGTTAATGCAACTATCGTTGTCAGTATTTCTGATGATGACAGCAATACTGCTCCCGTTGTTACTATTGGAGAAGGTTTTCAGGTTAATACCGGGCAAACGGTAACGTTAAACGCAAGTGCAACAGATGCTGAAAATGATGAGTTACACTACTTATGGACACAAACTTCAGGGGAAAGTATCATGTTAAATAATGCCGATAAACTTAGCGCTAACTTTGTTGCGCCATCAACAGCGGGCGATGTTGGTTTTACGTTTACAGCAACCGATATTAAAAAAATGCAAGGTAGTGATACTGTCGTCGTGAGTGTAATTAAAGCCCCCGAGCCGGTAAACCGTGTGGTAGATAAATCAAGTGGTGGTGGCAGTTATGGGATTTTCTTGATGTTACTGAGTGTATTGACACTCTTAAAGCGGTATCACTAATCGCGATATTATCAAAAATATAAATCAATAAGCGTTTTAAATTAGAAAATAGCGCTGTTTTGTTTGTTTTCGCTTAATAATACATCAGTCGAGTTAGCTTTATTAAAATATTCCCATTCTAATAGTGACAACAAAATTAAAAATGCTTATACTGCACCCGCTTTAATGAAGCCTTATACCTTATATCGATTTATTAAAGCTTTATTGTCCGCAATAAAATTAGCCATTTAGCCTTTCAGGTAAAATGGTTAGAACGAATGTTCAATAGTAATAGAATGGCCCCTTAGCTCAGTTGGTTAGAGCGCCCGACTCATAATCGGTAGGTCCTGTGTTCAAATCACAGAGGGGCCACCACTTCTTTCAATACTTTCAGCGTAATTAATTACTCACCTTTAATTCTATCAATGAAATTTTGTAGCACATATGTAGCTTAATCTAGAAAATTTGGTTTATAGTATTAATCAATAAATCAGTGTCATTGAGAAATGTATTAAGTACTCTTAAGTGAAATATTGTTGATATTCACATTCTTAATATATTTCAAGTTAATAAGCAGGTATCAGTTTATTAACTTGAGCATAGCTTATTAGCATTTAATGCGTGTATTTCTATTTATAAGCTTTTCTACACATTTGAAAAGAATCAGAAAGCGTTTCAAATTAGTTATAAATGTCCAAAAAACTAAGGATATTTATTCTTTATGTAAAACTAATACAAGTATGGGAACAACTAAATGGACTGCCGTTTATTTCCCCTTGCTGAATAAATGATTTAATCCCTCCATATGGTATGTTTTTTGTAATTAGGCTATCAAGTTGAACTTTAGAGTTGAAGTCACTTGGTCTTAGTGATTTAACCTTAGTAAGATATTTTTGATAAAAATCATTGAATTCAGATGCTGCCCCAATATAATAAATCACCAGATGAGTATTATGTAGGCGTAAGGGGTTATAATTGTCTATAAGTTTATTGTAGTGCGCTAAAATATTACTTGAATCAATACTTTTTAATCTTAGTGGTTCGATTATTGTAACCCAATCCCCTCTATTTTTAATTATTAAATCCAAGTTACCTACATTTAGACTTGTTGCAGAAGTTCCCATTCTGCGTTGATCATAAACGTCATAGCCTCTCATTTCTAATAAGTCACGCAAATTGTCATTGTGTTCATTTTCAAGTTTATTAACACGATTTCCGGCAACTTTAGATAAAGCTAAAATTAAGTCATCGTAAAATGTTATAGGTTTATACTCTATATCTGTTACTTGTGTATTTGCTGACTCAAGAAGATTAAACTCTGAAAGGATATCAACTCCATTACTCCTTAACTTAGATACCATAGATGAATAAGAGTTATTTTCCGAGGTTACAATATACTTCCTACACGTTGCAGCCGCTTTTATAGCTAAATCAGCCATAAAATCAGAAGCTATCTCCTTATGTGTAGCCATATTCTCTACAAGGAGAATTTTTCCATTTTGGGAAGCTAAAACCTGTTTCCAAGTTTTTAAGTTTGTAAATGCTTCAGGATTACCATTACTTCGTTTTAAATATTCCAACCATAACTCCTCCTCTAAATCTAGGAGTACATGATGATTAGAGTTTACGGTAGACGGTATTATTAGATGGTAGAAGAACTCAATATTGCTAATTCTTTCTACAATAATGTCGGGACAAAAGCAGTATGCGTTATTACTAAACATGACTAACAGCTCTATTCTGTCGTAGTTTATTTACCTTTAATTCTTGTAACTTTATCGCATCTTGTATTTCCAAATCCATGAAGCCAAGTGGCCACGAGATCTCCCCCAAATTATTAAGTGGAACACTCTTAATAGATGTATGACCATTACCTTGTCTTTCCAGATGATACAGGTTTAGGCTATCTGTACTGAATTCAGTTTCAGGATCCATCATTAACAACTGTAACCTTTTAATAATCGTATCGCTGTGAGTTTCAATGATGAATTTTTTATTATCTTTAATCGAGATTTTTACAATAGCGTTTGTTAGCCATGCCTGCATTCTGGGGTGTAAATGAATCTCTGGTTGTTCAATTATTGTAATTGAGTCATTTGGACATAAGAGTGCTTGCACTAAAATAGGAAGAACTTGGGATATCCCAAAACCCACATCTGTTAATTCAACAGTTACATTATTTTGTTTAACGGTGATTCTATGAATTATATCATTAGTTTTTGCTGTTGATATTTTTAAATCGAAATCTTTAAATAACTGATTTACTTGTTCAAGGATTAACGGGTTATTCTTCAAAATCTCAGCTAATTGAGAACCATCATTGGCATTCAATGTATTGTGTTGAGCTGATTTTTCTAATAAATAATAGCGTTGTGGAAAAGCTCTAAGTGGACTTACATGATTTATTTTTGTGTCAGCCAACTCTTTTAAAAAACAATTGCAGGTGGTGGTTATAATTTGACGAATATACTGCGCAAAAGGATTTAAACTATTGATTGTAAATCTAAAACTACCCAATAAAGAGAGGCTAGTTTTATCCATTCCTTTTATAATATCAAGCCTTGAGTTTTGCAAAAGGGCATTGTCAATAACTTCACTAAAAATATCAATTTTTCTAGAGTCAGATATACTTATCTCTAAAAGTATATTACCCTCTGAATCAAATATTCTCATTCTCCTTAACTCGCACTCCTCCAACGACTTATTATAAGAAACTTGGTATTCAATCTTTTTAATTGTATTGTTTAATTCATAGGAGTTTCTTACTTTGATGGTTTCTATAAGGTCTTTTAGTTTACTTGGTGAGATCTGCTGTATTTCACTCAAAGAATCATGTTCTTTGATGTGTTTTTTAATAAATTTGTTAATAGCTCTAATGTGTTTTAAAAGAAAAGCCTCATAGGATTTGCTATCTTCTATATCCGCTTCATAACTACTAAAAGAAACATAATAATTAGATAGATACTCTAGAGCATCCCTAATAGGCTGATAATCAACTTTATCATTATTAGTATTTGACCTATCTAACCTCCTAAATTTAAAGTAAATCGTCCGTATATTCTCTTCTAAAAATTCAGAAAGCATACCCATTGTTAATCTTTTATTCTTTATAGTTCCATCAGGTAAACTCCAACCCATAGTAAGTAATTGCTCAGTTTTTTTATCCGGAAATATATTTATAGCTTCGCCTAAACTTGATTTAGAGCCATTTAGTCTAAATAGGCTATGATATGAATCATTAGTATCGGCTGATTGTGAAAGCATTAATAGAAGATTCGTTATCGAGCTTTTTCCGCAGCTATTTGCACCAAGAAGGATATTGATATTAGCAATTTCAAGCTCCAACTTAGGAAACGACTTATAATTTGTAGCGTAAAGCTTTTCAATCATGGTAGTTCCTTTAATATGAGTGATTTACAACTAATAAGTTTACAACAGCTACTACTCCTATGTACATGACTTATATCTTATTTTAATCAATACTTCAATTACTATATTGATTGAACTATTGATAAGTTTTGCCAATATTTTTGTGGGTGCGATACAAAATTGCCTACACTTTAAATTAAACTTCTTAATTTATTAATTGCAGTTCTACTAATAGATATAAGATACTAATTAAAAATGATTTCATGCTCGTAGCATTGAGTAATACTGATAATAAATATTACTTATTTATTTTATGTTCACTTTATTACTGATAACATATTTTTTATTGGATTTTTTAAGCTCAAGGAACTTACAATATGAGACCATTCCTGATTATATCTCTTACTTGTTTACTGTTTGGTTGTGGAAAGCAACCTGTTACATTTGAAATAACCGATGTAGCGAATGAAAGATATGGAACACGATATCAATGCGTAGTAATTACTAAGCTCACAAATACATCTGATAACAAATTGAACCGTATTGTTTTAGAGCTGGACTGGAAGAATGGTTACAAAACTAAAACTTTGCCTATTGGATTAAACGCAAGAGGTGAATCTAGTGGGAATTCTGGAAAAATTGCTAATAAACAAGGCTTCTCAAAGAAATGTGAACAACTTGACTTGAGCCAATCTCCTGACATTAAAATCTTAAATTGTGAAATGGAAGGAATAGACTCTCAAGGAGAGTGTTTTGATAAAATAAACATCATTGATACAAGAAAAGAGCAATCATAATTCTTTACAAATCCATAAGGGATAAAATGAAACTACTATCTAGTTTTGGTAAAATTTTGGCTTTTACACTATTTATTTTTTCAAATACCGCTAGCGCAAATACTAAGGTTTTTAATCAATGGGACCTTTTAGGTTCAGCTGTGGAACAATTAAATTATAAGGCGACAACTAAACCTTATGATTGGTGCCAAGAACAAGCTGGCATAGGTAATGTTGCAAAGTATATTGAAGGTCAAGCGATTAAACGATTACGGAAAGAAATTGATTTACCCAAGGCTTTATACAAGGCGGTAGGTTACAAAGAGTTTTCTAAACAAGCGTATGACAGTGATTACTTAACTAGATTGAGAAAACTTAATATCAAGATTGCTACCTCAGGTGCAGGGTTTATCACTTGTACCACTACTTATGACAACTACAAAAAAAGAGAAGTAAAGCCGTTTGGGAATTGGTTTTTTAAAAATAAAGAAATTCGTTCTATAACATTTAACGGTATGACAGGAGAGATATACCAGTTTGAAGCAGTTCAAGAAATAGAAAACCCAACAATTACTTTTCTTGAGCAAATAGCTTCTGCATACCAAGACAAGTTTGGTTTTAAGAAGCTTATATCATCTAATAAAGGCAAGTCGTATAGCTTAACTAACGACAAAAATAATATTATAAGCTCCTTTCAAATTGAGCTTCAAAGTAATATTGATATTATGAATAGAGAGGTTTCTGATATAATTCATTTGAACTATATGTCAAAAAGCTACTCAAGCGACTTTATAAGGAATGATATCGACAAAGCTCTCAATTTTTACCTACTTCCTTATAAAACTGAATATAAAGATATATTATCAAAAGAAATTGATAGATTATATGAAATTGGAAAACTCACTTTAGGTGAAAAAAACAATAAGCCTAAGTTTGATGTATAAGATTTATATTCAATATTAATTTATGGGAGAATTCCCCCTTTTTTATTAAAATCAGCTTATTCCACCACACAAAAATGTGCAATTTAACCAATTAAGTTAACCGCTGCTGCTTTATGTTCAGGCGCTAAGTGTGCATATCTTAGCGTCATTTTTAAGTCACTGTGACCCATTAGTTCACGAACGGTATTTAAATCAACACCAGCCATAACAAGCTTACTGGCAAAGTGATGTCTAAGGTCGTGAAATCTAAAGTCCGTGATCTTGGCTTCACTTAACAAGTTGCCCCATGCCTTTTTAATATCTTTCATTGGTTGGTCTTCAGCGCCTTTAAATACATAGCCTGAGGAGCTACTATCATCACGCCAATTTATTAATGCTGTCTTAGCTTCTTTATTGAGTGGGATATGTCTACCTCTGCCTGATTTAGAGTTATCAGCGATAACCGTTAAAAACTCTTGATCTAAGTCGATTTGTTGCCACTCAAGACTTAAAATTTCTCCTCTACGCATGCCTGTGTTTATTGCTAAGATCACTAAAGGTTCTAGGTAATCACAATAATTATAATGTCTTAATTCCTTCAATAACGGGTAGTTTCGTTGCTGCCTAAACAAGTTACCATTTTCACGCTCTAGTTTAACTTTGTGATCTCTACCTCGGAGTGTTTTACGTAATGAGATTTCTTCATCTTTTGACAAATAACGAACTACTGCATTATCTGTTTTTAGTGACTTTACTTTTTGTAGATCATGACTTTCTATTAATCCCCATTCAACCGCTCGACTAAGTGCACCTTTTAGCGTGTTTACATAGCCATTAATTGTTGAGGGACTCAAACCTAATTTAGTTTTAGCATTGCGCCATTTTTCCAAATCCCAAGCAGGTATACTGGATATTTGCTTTTCCAAGTAATCAGGAAATCCTGTTTTAATACTTTTAATTATCTTCTCAGCAGTTTTAGCATTTCGAGTTTGCAACCAAGGTAAATAATGTTGCTCAAGATAGGGTAGTAGTTTTGAGTGTTTGTCTAATTCCGTTTGGCGCTTTGCTTCCTTTTTTACTTCTTGAACGTCAACACCATTTGCCACTTCACCAAGTTTAGCTTTTGCCAAGTCTCTTGCTTGAACAGCTGTAACTTCAGGGTGAGTAGCCAACTTAAAATTAACTTGTTTACCATTCACGCGATAAAACAAATAATAAGTAATTTTCCCTTTAGGAGTTATGCGAGCATGAAAGCCTGATAATTCTGTATCATTGACCCTGCCATCGTTCACTTCTAGGGCCTTAATACTGGAATTCGTTATTTTTTGGCGCTTTGCCATTTTTATCCCTTAATTTTATTTTGTAGCAGATATGTAGCAAGTTCATTGTGCTACAAAATACAGGGATGAACAACGACAAAAGTCAGGGTTTTCTTAACCTACTGAATTTAAATCTTATATTTTCGTGTTTTTGTTTTTAGTTGTTCACTGTTGTGCATGGGGAAACAGTGTTTTTATCGATTAATAATCGGTAGGTCCTGTGTTCAAATCACAGAGGGGCCACCACTTCTATAATAAAATAAATTTTCTGAATTATAAATGAAGTGGCTATTTAGTGAGGAATACTTGCTAGAAGATACAACTTTTTGTGTAGTCTTTAGCTTCGTTTGCTGTCCAATCACCCTTAGGTTTTTCTTCTAGGCTTTCACACCACGCTTTGCTTCCTACTTCAGGACTACACGCGCTGATTAACATAACTACCATAAATAAACTTACTAATTTTTTCATTACAATTTCTGTGTTTAATGTATTGTAGCTTCACTATATCATTTATTTTAAAGTGTGATAGAAATTATACGGTTAACGACAGTTAATCCCTGGGCTGATATTGATATCACCTGCGACATTAATTGTTGCTATTTTGTTGTCAAGTTTGAGTATAGCGAGTGTACTACCGTTAAGATAACGAACATAGGTAAGTATGTAGCCAAATTGACTTAAGCTGCAAGCTGAAAATTGTTGGCTAAAGTTCAGTTGCTCCCAAAGTGTACTTTGATCATAGTTTTTTTCTCTTCTATCAGATGCAATTGCACTAATTGCACTTTCATGATTAATACCACTACTCATAGTTGTTGATAAGTTAGACATAAATTACACCTGTATAAAGCTAGAATTATTTGATGAACTAATCATATCTAGTTTGATTTGGTGTGACTGTGAGGAAATGTTAGTTGAATGTGTGCTTTTGTAAGTTACTAATTTTATTGCTTTTATGACTCGGTGCGCTACTTTTAAAATTCAGTATGATAATTACCCCAGACGAAAAGATATACAATGGATATCGGTAGCAATTGACTGCACAAATAAAACCGACGAAAGGCACTAATTTATTTCGATAATAGTATTTTAGATATCTAATGCTTATAAAATTTCGAAGATTTAAATATAAGAATTTATCAGATTTACTGTAATTATTGATTGGTCTTTGTTTGGAACTATTCACCTGATTTTTTTGACCTATGACATTAGATAATAATGAGATGAGTTCAGGGTTAAAGAACTGAAATACAATAAAAATATGTCTATATGCAGCAATTTCAGTTTATAGCCAGAAGTTGAAAGTGTTCCATTTTCTTAAACTTTGTTTATAGCTGGTATTATTTACATAATTTTTTTATTATTCTTACTTATTTTTAATAAAAGGAATGAAATGAAAATGATAAATGCACTAAAAATATTAGTACTGCTTTGTTTATTAGGCATGTCGACACAAAGTCAGGCGTTAAATACAGAAGAAACTATTTATGCTGATTTGATGACGCGAAATAACGCGATACATGTCAAAGTTGCTGCGCAAAGTATTTTTAATAAGAACATGGGTAATGTAGAGCTAACTGATATAGCTGCTGAAGTTCTTAATCAGAGTCTTAATGGCTCAATCAATTTAGACGTAGATATTCAATCTTGGTTAGCAAAAGCTGTAGGTGCAAGCGGAAACTTACGCTACAACGATTTTTTAACATCAGTTATTGACTCTGATGTCCCAGGTAAGTTAGTTAAATTCACCAAGCAAGCTAGAGATAACCTTGTAAAAAAATCGACAGACACTTTCATTCCAGGCAAGCTCAAGCTGGCAGAAGTGGTAGATAAAATAGCTAAAGATAAATTAAATGCTAAATCATCTCTTACCCGAGAGCAATTTAATATGGTATATCCAGGTGATACTGTTAACAAAGCTTTAGATACCTTGGGGATGCCTGATAATATTTCAGTTGTTTTTGCTAATAAAAGACAAGCATGGCTAGGTACGGTGCGTTATTCAATGTTAAGCATTTCATATCAAAAGCTAGGAACACTAAATTTTGAATACTTTGGTGATCAAGGCAACTGGATTGTTGATAATGTTAAGCAAGCTTATCGAGAGGTAACTTCATCATCAAGTGCAGCAGATGCTGCTAGTGTTCGTAATCATCAAATGATGGGTAATAACCCCAATGCCGTTCGAGGTTATATTAAACGTATAATGAATCAAGGCGGTGGTACTCAGCTCGATATGGATTTGGCGGCTGAGCGTTTGTATAGTGATTTAAATACCAGAAGTTATGTTGATACTTTATCTTGGGCATGTAAATTATTAGCAATGAGCGGCAATTCACGTTATCGCACAGTGCTTGAATATACCATGGAGAATTCAGAATTCAGGAAGTTAAGAAATTATGCACATAAGTCAGTTAAGCAAATAACGGGTGGAAATGATAAACAGTACACGAAAGGTGACGTTTTTAAAGCCGCTACCGCTAAATAGTGCTATTTGGTAAAGTTGTGTTCTAATACGCTAGCCACTAAAGTATCTTTATAGCTAAAACAGAAAAAGAGAGCTCATAAGCTCTCTTTTTCTGTTTTAGCTTGGGCTAATAGTTCTTTTCTTTTAGCTTCAACAATACGCCATTCTTGTAGCTCTGCATAATAACCATCCCAAACACATGGATTACATGCTCCACCGCCACAACAATCATCATCGGCAGGTGCTACTGGTTTTTTATTGGAATTTGACATAAGTTTTTATTACTCAAAATAAGATAAATAATTACATAAAATTATTCGTCTTATAATAACAAAAAAGCTCTGCATTTGCAGAGCTTTTAATTTTTCAATAACGTTTAGTCGTTATTCAAATTCAGCTAGTTTATGCTCTAAGTAATGAATGTTAGCACCACCATTAACAAAACCTTGATCACTCAAAATGTCTTGATGCAGAGTTATGTTGGTTTTGATGCCATCAATCACTAATTCAGACAAAGCATTACGCATACGTGCTATAGCTACATCACGGTTGTCACCCCAAGTGATTAACTTACCCACCATAGAGTCATAATGCGGCGGCACAGTGTAGTCAGCGTATATGTGAGAATCCCAGCGTACCCCTAAACCACCTGGTGGGTGGAATCGCGTAATTTTACCCGGTGAAGGAATAAAGGTACGAGGGTCTTCGGCATTAATACGACACTCAATTGAATGACCAGAAATTTTAATATCTTCTTGGGTATAAGATAACGGTTGGCCAGCGGCAACACGAAGCTGCTCTTTGATTAAATCAACACCAGTGATCATTTCTGTAACAGGATGCTCAACTTGAATACGGGTATTCATTTCAATGAAATAGAACTCACCATTTTCATATAAAAACTCAAAAGTTCCTGCACCACGGTAGTTAATGTCGATACAAGCTTTACAACAACGTTCACCAATTTTAGCGCGCATCTCAGGTGTAATACCCGGTGCTGGAGCTTCTTCAACGACTTTTTGATGACGACGTTGCATTGAACAATCACGTTCACCTAAGTGAATTGCAGCACCTTGACCATCAGCCATTATTTGAATTTCAACATGACGTGGATTTTCAAGGAATTTTTCCATGTAAACCATGTCATTTTTAAAAATAGTGCCCGCTTCTTTTTTGGTTAAAGCAATAGATTCTACTAACTCTGCTTCGCTGCGCACAACGCGCATACCACGACCACCGCCGCCACCAGCAGCTTTAACAATAATAGGGTAGCCAATGCGTTTAGCATGTGCTTTGTTTACTTTATCATCGTCATTTAATGGACCGTCGGAGCCAGGTACACAGGGTACACCTGCGACTTTCATTGCTTTGATTGCCGCAACTTTATCACCCATTATACGGATGCTTTCTGCTTTAGGACCAATAAAGGCAAAACCAGAATTTTCAACTTGTTCGGCGAAATCAGCATTTTCTGCTAAAAAACCATAACCCGGATGAATAGCTACGGCATTAGTTAATTCTGCTGCCGTTATGATTGCAGGAATATTAAGGTAACTATCAGGTGCTGGTGCCTTACCAATACAGATAGTTTCATCAGCTAATAAAACGTGCTTAAGGTTTTTGTCAGCTGTTGAATGAACAGCTACTGTTTTGATACCAAGCTCTTTACAAGCGCGTAATATTCTTAAGGCAATTTCGCCACGGTTGGCGATAACAACTTTATCTAACATGGAATAACCCTTATGTTTGAAATCTTTTATTTAAGACAAGTGGGTTTATTCAATGATGAATAGCGGTTGGTCAAATTCTATAGCATCTTCATTTTGTGCTAGAACTTCTTTAATTACACCAGATTTATCTGCTTCAATTTGGTTCATCATTTTCATTGCTTCAACGATACATAAAGTATCGCCAGCGTTAACATGTTGACCAACTATTGCAAAAGATGGTGCATCAGGAGAAGCTGATGCATAGAAAGTACCTACCATTGGAGAGCGGACAATATGACCAGTAATTACTGGAGCAGCAGCTTCAGCAGTAGGTGCTGCTACGGCAACTGGAGCAACTGGAGCCGCTTGCATTATAGGTGCAGCAGCAACAACAGCACCACCACGACAGATGCGTACTGACTCTTCACCTTCAGAAATTTCTAATTCATTGATACCTGATTCTTCAACCAGCTCGATAAGTTTTTTTATTTTACGAATATCCATTGTAATACCTTAGTTGCAATTGTATTTTAATTAATAATAAGTCAGCTACTGTTAGCTAACTGTTAATATTTGTTCTTCTGTAATTCTTACGATTTTATGGTCAAATACGCTTTTGCAGCATCAAGTGCATAACTGTAACCTTGCACCCCTAAACCACAAATAACCCCTAAGGCAACATCTGACAAATAAGAATGATGCCTGAATGATTCCCTTGCATGTACATTTGAAATATGTACTTCAATAAAAGGAATTGCTACTGATAACAAAGCGTCGCGTAATGCTACGCTTGTATGTGTTAGCGCTGCGGGGTTAATAATTATAAAATCAACTGTTTTATGGGCTTGATGAATAGCGTCAATTAGTTGAAATTCTGCATTTGATTGGAAATGAGTTAATTCAATGTCGTTAATATTTGCTGATTGTTTTAGTTCACCCATGATTTCAGCTAAGCTTTGCTTACCATAAATAGTAGGTTCACGTTTTCCTAACATATTTAAATTAGGACCATTTAATACTAAAACTGTAAACTTTGCACTCATCTTCTGATAAAACACCATTAAAATTGCTTATTGGTCTATAGTTACATAAACCTCAATGTATTTAAACAAAAAAGCCAATTTATTAGCGCTTTTTTTGTTATTGGCGAATATTATAGTGTTTTCGCAGAATATAGCAGCAAAATACTGGTCTGATCTCTTCTTTTAGGTTTGTTGACTTTTAAGTTGATAGCCAACAAGTCAGGAATTGTATTTTTTACATTTATTGTCTACAATGAGTAAAGAGTTTCTTCTTAATTAGTTCATTGATTTATAAGTGTATTTACTACAATTGTTCAGTTTTCTTGTTCTTTACAGGGATTGTATTATTAAAAAATATCATTTGTTTTTTCTCTCCATTACTCTGGGAGCTCTTTTTCAGGGCCCAGCGCAAGCCGTTGAGATTATTACTCATAGTGGTGTGAATCAACAGGTATTAACTACCTCACAGTTACGGCGTATATATACAATGCGTCAATTACACTGGGCTGATGATAAAACCATTACAGTTTTTGTTTTACCTAACCAACATGAGTTGCATAAGCACTTTAGTAAAGAGCGCTTACAAATTTTTCCTTATCAACTAAATCGTATTTGGCACAAATTAACCTATTCAGGTCTAGGTGTCGCACCTGTTGTTGTAAATTCCCCTGAGGCACTTATTCAAGCGGTACTTAAAACCCCCGGTTCTATTGGTTATGCCGATGAGAAGTTATTGGCTAATTTAGTGTCCAATACAATGAGTAATTCGAATAATAAAGAAAAAAATAGCGGTAAAGGAGTAGTGCATGTTGTCACAATCAAAGACTAATATGAAGTGGGGGACAGGTGTTTTCAAGAGCTTTGTTTTCACTCTTTTATTAATGAATAGTGCGCAGGCAGCTAGCGATAAAGGTTATTCTGATTCGCATGATTTTCAATTGCATGGCTTTATCTCACAAGGGATCATTGATGTTAATGGTAGTGACTTTGTTCATGATCATGACTCATTATCAACAGAGTTAACCGAGTTAGGAATCAATGCTTCATATCAATTAAATTCGACCTTTAGACTGGCGGGGCAATTGGTCTATTTAGACGGTGGTAATAGGTATGAAAAAGGAATTCGAGTTGATTACGCTTTGCTAGATTGGTCAATCTATAGCAGTGATTTCTGGCAAACGAATATTTATTTAGGTCGTTTTAAAAATAATCATTGGCTAAATTCAAGCTCACGCGTTATTCCTTTTGCTCGTCCTAGTATTATTTTACCGCAGTCTGTTTATTTTGATGGTTTTCGTGATATTGCCGTTGGCAGTGATGGAGCGGCAATAAAAATTAGTCATAGTGATGATGAGTTGGGTAATTTTGATTTTAACTTAAGTTATGGTAAATCGCCGATATCTGATAAGCAACAAAAAATTCTTATGGGGGAATTAGCCTCAGGAGTCGCTAAGCAAGATCATGATGCCCAAGCAAGTTTTTATTGGCAACCTGCGTTTTCATCATGGCGTTTGGGTCTGTCATTACTCGATTCTGACTTTAGTTATCAACAAAGTGAAACCTTTGACTTTTTTTCAGATGCTAATTTTACTTTTCAGTTTTATACAATGAATGCGCTTTATGAAGGTGAGTATTGGGAATTTAGTGGAGAAATTTATCAACAACGTTTTATTACTGATGGCTTCTACTCTCCAATTGCTCATGTAGATAATGTTGGCCGAGGCTTTTATGGGCAAACACGTTATAAATTAACATCAGATTTAACCCTGTTAGCGCGTTATGAAGATTTTTATCTTGATGAAGATGATAAAGATGGTAAATTGTTAGAAGCATCGACAGGAGTGCCTTACTATTTTGCTTTTCATAAAGATATTACCTTAGGCCTTTCTTATGACTTTACCAGTAACCTTAAAGTTAGGGCAGAATATCACTGGGTAAGAGGTGCTGGCAGGTTAACGCCAGTGGTATTGCCAAACCCGCGTGTAAATAGTTCAGAAGACTGGCAAATGTGGGCTGTACAGCTTATGTATTGGTTTTAAAGGTAACACCAGTTAATGACAAGTAAAATAGCCACGAAAAGGTTTGTAGGTGTTCCTACTAAACTATTAGCATTAATCATTTCAACTTTACTCTTACTTGCTGTAGGTTTTTCTACGTTATCTTTTTGGCGTTTGCAAGCAGACTATCGCCATTTTCAGCAAGAAAGTATAGCCCAAGGACAAGCTCAAGTAGCGCTGCATAATAATATCTTGCGTACCAAGCTAACCGTTTGGATAGAGTCGTTTACGGATTTAATTCAATTATCAGAACAAGATGATTTTTCACTCTTAGCTAAACAGTTTTCCAAGCAGTATGATGCCCTACAGTTGCATCTCAATGTAGAGAACATCTGGCTTGTAGATGAAAAACACAACATTCTCTTCGCTACAGATGATTTTCCTAAAGTGATAGAAGACAATATAAGTCAAGTCTTAAGGCATCAAGAGCCCATACACCAAATATACTGCCCTAATAATTGCCAACTATTGCTGAGTTTACCCTTGCTTAATAAAAAGGGTGATATGGTTGTGGTTAGTCTGAGTGCTTCTTTAGTCGATATGTTATTTGCTATTAAAACATCAATAAATCGAGATGTGGCGGTGATCAGTTATGATAAGGACAAAGATAATCAAGGCGAACGTACAAAAGTGTTTTCTGCCTCCAATATGGCATTAACACAAAACATACTTAGTGCTGAAAAAAACGCAACCAATTTTGAGTCTGTACTTGAACAAGGCCTTAAAGTTGAGCTTGAAGAAAACAGTTATTTAATTAATATTGTCTCGCTGGCTGAGGATGAGTATCAAAATTTTTATTTAACGTTAATTCATGATGTTACTGATTTTAAAGCTGAAAATTCGTCCTATCAAAAACGTTTTATACTATCACTTAGCCTTATTTTTACTCTGTTAGCTGCTTTTGTTTATTTTATTGCGAGTCCGTTCACTAAACGTTTATTGTTATTGTCAAATGCCTTGCCTTTATTGGCAAATAAAAAGTTTGATCACTTTCGACGAGTTAAATTAAAAAGACCCAGAATGTTTGCTGACGAGTTAGATATTCTGTCAGACTCTGCCGTGGAACTTAGCTTCGAATTAGAGCAGCTTAATTTGGAGATCGAGCAAAAAACTAAAGAATTAGAAAATATTGCCATGTACGATTTACTGACCGGTTTGCCAAATCGTAATATGCTAAATTATCAATTACGTAAGTCATTAATCAATATCAGCCATTACCAAGGTGGTGTCGCAGTACTGTTTTTAGATCTTGATGACTTTAAAAAAGTAAATGATAGTAATGGCCATGGCGCGGGAGATAAATTACTGATGCAAGCGGCACAACGTATCCGTCTATGTGTTGGTAATATCGAGTTAGCGTGTCGTTTTGGAGGAGATGAATTTGTTTTAGTCTTGAGTCATTTAGATATGATTGAAGACGCCATTAAGGTTGCAGAAAAGGTATTATTACAGTTTAAAGATCCGATAAAATTAGGCACTAGTCTTTTCTATATTTCTACCAGTATTGGTATTGCTTATACCGAGTCACCTGATGAAAAAGCAGATGACTTAATTAGTCATGCTGATATCGCCATGTATGAAGCAAAAGATAATGGCGGCGCTCAGTATCATGTTTATCATCAAGAAATGTTTCAGCGTGTCGCGCACCGCGTTATGTTAGAAGGAGAAGTTAGACAGGCATTAGCTAAGCAAGAATTTAGCTTAAGTTTGCAACCTCAAATTTGTGCGAAAACAAAAAAAGTCTATGGCTTTGAAGCATTACTACGCTGGAAACACCCTGAAAGAGGCATGATTTCTCCTGAAGACTTTATTCCAATTTTAGAGAACTCTCAGCACATGATCGAGTTAGGATATTGGATTATCCGTCGTTGTTTTGAAATAGCGGTAGAGTTAAAGCGTCATGGCCTGAAAGATATTCGTATTGCGATTAACTTATCAGCAGGGCAATTTGTCGATGATAATTTGCCACACTTTTTACAAGGGTTGTTATTTGAGTTCTCACTAGGAGCAGATCATTTTGAATTAGAGCTTACTGAGCAAACATTAGTGAAAGATATGGACCATACTATTGCGATGATGACTTCACTCAAGATAATGGGTTTCACATTTGCTATTGATGATTTTGGTACGGGCTACTCCTCATTAGCTTATTTGAAAAAAATGCCCGTTGACGTTATTAAAATAGATAAAAGTTTTATATTTGGCATGTTAGAAAACCATTCTGATTACCAAATTATTACGTCGACTATTGCTATGGTGAAAAACCTTGGCATGACTGTTATTGCTGAGGGAGTTGAGACTGGAGCGCAATTACGTAGTTTGACTGAGAATGACTGCGATATTATTCAAGGCTATTATTATTCAAAACCTATTCCAGAAATAGAGCTGCTCTCTTTTATTGACAAACATATCGTTGGCGGCTTTTGGAAAATCAAAGTAGAGAATGAAAAGAGTAATAAAGTGATTAAAATCAGTTAAAGCTCACCTTTGCAGTGAGCCTAATTATTTATATACTCGCTCCACTTGAATCCTGCATCTTCAAATGGAACGGGTATATATCTCTCAAGTTTTATATCAACTAAAATATCGCGTTAACATGAGCAGCAAACTCCTTTGCCCCCATAAAACCGGTAGTGCGCTGTTTAGTTAACTCATTCCCTTGTAAATCAAAAAATAAGATAGAAGGTAGCCCTAATATATTAAAGTGTTTTACTAACACTGAGTTTTTGCCTGAATCGAAATCTGTCATATCAATTTGTATCCAAACACTGTTCGCTAGCGCTTGTTTTACTTCTGGCTCAAAGAAGGTGTATTTCTCAAACTCTTTACAGGCAATACACCAATCAGCGTATAAATCTACCATTACAGTTTTACCCTGAGCATTCGCTTTAGCTACTTCTGCCGTTAGTTCAGATAAGCTAGTTACTTGTACAAAAATATTATGATCTTGTTGGCTTGTTACATTAGCTTGCTGACTTGGAAATATAGTTTGATAACTTAAACTGGCACCAAAAAATAATAACAAGAAAATTAACAGTGACCTTAGCCCAAACCAAAACGATTGCACGGAAGACTGCACTGACGATTGTGTCGCTTGATTAACCACATAAAAGTAACTGGCACTGGCTAGTATAAGTAGCGCCCATAATAGTTGGCTTGCTACTTCAGGAATAAAACGTTCAAGTAAGAAAATTGGTACCGCCAGTAGTAGTAAGCCAAAAATATTTTTAATAATGTTCATCCAAGCACCCGCCTTAGGCAGTAACTTGCCACCTGAACTACCTAGTACTAACAAAGGTAATCCCATACCTAAACTTAAGGCGTACAATGCAGAGGCACCTAATACGATGTCACCTGTTTGTGAAATATAAAGCAATGCACCCGTTAAAGGAGCCGTGGTACAGGGTGAAGCGACCAAGCCTGAAAGAACACCCATCATTAAGACACCTGTAATCGAGCCACCTTTTTGCTTGTTGCTGATATTATTTAGTTTGTTTTGCCAGCTAGCAGGTAATGCCAAGTTAAAAACACCAAACATAGACAGCGCTAAAAAGATGAATAAGGCACTTAATCCTATTAACACATAGGGATGTTGAAATAACGCTTGAAATTTTGCTCCAGCTAAAGCGACTACAATACCTAATAAGGTGTAAGTAATTGCCATGCCTTGCACATAGATAAAAGAAAGAGTAAAAGCTTTTTTAGTGGTTAACTCTTTGCCTTGACCAACGATAATCCCGGTTAAAATAGGGTACATAGGGAAAACGCATGGGGTAAAAGATAATAGTAAACCACCGATAAAAAAGGCGAGGAGTGTTAATAACAAGCTTTCTTGCTTTAACATATCAACTAACTGATGTTGTTTGCTCTTATTTTCAGTGTTCTCAGTGGTGTTTGGTGTATTTTTTGCTATATCATTAGCATTGTTAGCGTTATTTATTGACAGTGCAGAAAGCACATTTTTTGAATCAGTGTTAGTACTTACTTCACTAAGGGATACTGTTTTACTTGTTGGAGGGTAACAAAGCCCTTTTTCGGCGCAACCCTGATAAGTGATTTTGATGCTAGCATCTGTCTTTGCTTCTTCAATGTTTAAGCTAAACGTAAGTTGTTCGGTAAATATTTTTTGTACACCAAAAAATTCATCTTCGTGATCTATGCCCTGAGGTAGATCAAAGGGGCTAATTGTTACCTCATTATATTTAAACTTGAATTGATGACGATAAAGGTAATACTCAGGAGCAATATCAAAACTTACTTCTAATTTGTTACCTTGTTGATAAAAATTAAAAGAAAAAGCTTGGTCGACCTTTAAAAATTCATCGTCATTAGAAAAAAGTGATGTATTTGACACATCAAAAATGGATGTTTGTGCTTGTGCTTGTGCTTGTGCTGTATATGGCATCGAGAACACGCCAATAGTTAGCAATAAAAAAGCAAAGGTAATAGAAGTTAAATTTTTCATTGAGACTACTTTAAAGAATTAGAGATCCAGTTTAAATAATGTTTATCACCTTGCTGGATATTCAAGGCAATAATTTCAACCACATCGTAAGGATGTAGCTGGTTTATCTCGTTGCTTAATTTAGAAAATAGAGCTTCCGTTGTTTTGATTAAAAGCTGTACTTCATTGTCGCAGTGCACTTCGTTTTGCCAATAATAAATTGACGTAATCTGAGGTATTATATTCACACAGGCGGCAAGTTTTTTAGTCACTAAGTGTTGCGCTATTTTATTAGCAACATCTTCGTTCGGGCATGTTGTTAATACTAATTGATACACTTTCATCTCCCAACTTGTTTAGCGCTATAATAGATTGTTGATATTATACCCACAGAGTTAGTGAAAACTTAAGGCATTATATCGTGAGTTAACGATACTCTTGAAAAAGACCTGTTAACCCCCATATTTATTGCAGAGAATATTTCTAAGAAACTAACTAAGAATATTCTAATCAGATTCCAAATAAGGTGCTTAATAAAGTGCCTAATAAGATAATAGAGAAAGAGGCGTTTTTATGTTCCGAATATTGTTTATGCTATTTATTGTTATTCCTATTATTGAAATTGCAGTGTTAATACAAGTAGGAGAATTATTGGGTTTATGGCCAACCATCGCCATTGTTATTTCAAGTGCTTGGCTTGGTGCAAAATATGTACGCCAACAGGGTTTAGCTACTATGCAATCAGTGCAGACTAAAATGGCTCAGGGACAGATGCCTTCGGCTGAAATCGTCACAGGGCTGATGTTATTAATTGCGGGGATCTTGTTAGTTACCCCAGGTTTTGTTACGGACATTTTTGGCTTGTCATTACTCATTCCCAGTGTTCGTCAAGCAATTGCCGCGATGGTTCAAAAACATATTGTCGTTAATCAAGTTGCTGCGGGTGCCTCCTTCCACCAGGAGGGGTTTTACCAAGGAGGGCAGGGCAATGTTTACCAGCATGAAAAACAAGATAGCGCTTCCCATGGCGAGCGAAAACCTATTTCTCATCATCAGGGTGAAACATTAGAAGGTGACTTTGAGCGTAAAGACTAAGTCATCAAAGGTGAAAAAAAATCTATAAAGGGCTTGTTAAGTACTTTTTAAGCCCCACTTACTTAATCATAAACCAAAATGGTAACAAACCAATTTAACACTTTCTGGAGAAAATAAATGAGCATTCGTCCACTACACGATCGCGTAATTGTAAAACGTAAAGAAGCTGAGTCAAAATCTGCAGGTGGTATTGTACTCATGGGTAGTGCTGCTGAAAAATCTACTCGCGCTGAAGTTATTGCTGTGGGTAATGGTCGTATTTTAGAAAACGGTGATATACAGCCATTAGACGTAAAAGTTGGCGATCAAGTTATTTTCAGTGAAGGTTACGGCGTTAAAACTGAAAAAATTGACGGCGAAGAAGTGCTTATCCTTAGTGAATCTGACATCTTAGCGATCGTAGAATAGTCGCAGAAATTTTAATGTCGCTTCTTCATCTTAAGGGCGGCATCAGAAGTACTCACTGACTAGCGTCAGCTCCGTGCTTCTTCTTTGCTCTTAAGTGAATTAGCTTAATTAAAAAGCTGCTTGAGAGTATAGATTCAAAACTAATTATTTTATAAATAAACAAAATTATAGGAAGAAATAACATGGCTGCAAAAGACGTATTATTTGGAAATGACGCACGAGCTAAAATGCTACGTGGTGTAAATGTATTAGCAGACGCTGTAAAAGTAACATTAGGACCAAAAGGTCGTAACGTAGTGATTGACAAATCTTTTGGTGGTCCAACAATCACTAAAGATGGTGTTACTGTAGCCAAAGAAATCGAACTTGAAGATAAGTTTGAAAACATGGGCGCACAAATGGTGAAAGAAGTTGCTTCTAAAGCCAATGATGAAGCCGGTGACGGTACCACTACTGCGACTGTGTTAGCACAAGCTATTGTTAACGAAGGTTTGAAATCTATTGCTGCGGGTATGAACCCAATGGATCTTAAACGTGGTATTGATAAAGCGGTAGTTGCTGCCGTAGCTGAATTAAAAAATTCTTCTACTCCTGTTACAGATAACAAAGCGATTGAGCAAGTAGGTACTATTTCAGCTAACTCTGATGAAACTGTTGGTCAAATCATTGCAACAGCAATGGACAAAGTAGGCACTGAAGGTGTTATTACGGTTGAAGAAGGCCAAGCGTTAACTGACGAACTTGATGTTGTTGAAGGCATGCAATTTGATCGTGGTTACTTATCACCATATTTCATTAACAAACAAGAAAATGGCACGGTTGAATTAGAAAACCCTTTCATTCTTCTTGTTGATAAAAAAGTATCAAATATTCGTGAACTATTAACAACTCTTGAAGGTGTTGCTAAAGCGGGCAAGCCACTATTAATTATTGCTGAAGACGTTGAAGGTGAAGCGCTTGCTACTTTAGTTGTTAACAATATGCGCGGAATCGTTAAAGTTGCGGCTGTTAAAGCACCTGGTTTTGGCGACCGTCGTAAAGCGATGCTTCAAGACGTTGCTACGTTAACAGCGGGTACTGTGATTTCTGAAGAAATCGGAATGGAGCTTGAAAAAGTAACATTAGAAGATTTAGGCCAAGCAAAACGTGTTGTTATCTCTAAAGATACCACTATCATCATTGATGGTGTTGGCGTTGAAGCTGATATTCAAGCACGTGTTTCACAGATTCGCGGTCAAATTGAAGAGTCATCTTCAGATTACGATAAAGAAAAACTGCAAGAACGTTTAGCTAAACTTGCTGGCGGTGTTGCCGTTATCAAAATTGGTGCTGCCACTGAAATTGAAATGAAAGAGAAGAAATTCCGCGTTGAAGATGCATTACACGCAACACGCGCTGCGGTAGAAGAAGGTGTTGTTGCTGGTGGTGGTGTTGCACTTGTTCGCGCAGCAGAAGCGATTAAAACTTTAGAGGGTGCTAACGAAGACCAAACTCACGGTATTAACGTTGCTATCCGTGCTATGGAGGCACCACTTCGTCAAATCGTCGCTAACTGTGGCGATGAATCATCAGTAGTACTTAATGAAGTACGTAACGGCAAAGGTAACTATGGTTACAATGCCGGTAATGGCAATTACGGTGATATGTTAGAAATGGGTATTTTAGACCCTACTAAAGTAACACGTAGTGCATTACAATTTGCTGCTTCTGTTGCTGGTTTAATGTTAACGACTGAAGCTATGATTACTGATACGCCACAAGAATCAGCTCCTGCTATGCCTGATATGGGCGGCATGGGCGGTGGTATGGGTGGCATGGGCGGCATGATGTAATTTATGCTTGTCTAAATTGTTAATTTCATCGTTGCTTTATAGTTCGTTTAAGAAACACTAAACGTCACCATAAAGCGCCTTGAACTAAACAGTTTATTCTGCGCATAAAACATTTTTTTGTTTATAGCACATACCTGAATAAGTAAATGAAAGCTCGCCTCGGCGGGCTTTTTTGTTTTCAGAGAAAGGTGATGGGTTGTTACTTTATTCTTTATCGCTCGTTTAAGTAAGTAAATTAATGTGGATTTCATTTCACGTAGTTAAGCGATTGTCTCTGCTAAATGCTAATTTGTCGTTTTACACGATGAAGTAGTAAAGCTACTTATGTGCGGTATTGTCAGTGATTAAAGTTTATGGGTATATGTCCTATTTATTCGCTATTTATTCGATAACTGTAACAGCGTTACATTCTAACTCTAAAGGGGGCGAAAGCGCCTTAGAGTATATAGTCTAAGGCGGTAAGGGGCACATAGCTCCATAGAAATCATTTTCACTTTGTCAGCAAAATTAAATCAGTAAACTTGCTCATATGTTTTCTATTGAACTGAACCGTTTATGTTACTGAGATGTATGTATAATATACTATTAAAAAACTAAACATGTTTAGTTATAAATTTATACTTTAATAAATATTTTCTTCTGCTGTAAGCTATACAAAAATATCCATTTAATGAAAATCAATCCGAAAGCCACAATAAATAGTTTGAGATCTGTATTGTTGACAAGCCTAGCAACACCCGACAAAAAATAATTACTAGTATGTGTGAAATCTATATATCGTTGACCGGCATAAATAGTAATTGAATTAACGCCAATTGGAATGAAAAACCAGCCAAACCAACGCTGTTGTGATACATCGATTACCTGATAAAATAATGCTAATAGTAATAGAGACCAACCAGCACTCAATAATACAAATGATGGTGACCATAGACCTTTTATGATTGGAAAAGAGAAACTCCACACCCAACCACAGAACAAACAAATTAGGGCAAGAGTAATTAACTCTTTAGTACATTGTATGCAGGCTTCTTTATAAAACCTAATTCGTCTACCCACTAAGGATCCCAGTAAACATAGCATCCCAGAAGATATTACTCGTATTGTTCCTTCAGGATCCCAAGTTTTCTTATAAAGGTTAGTTTCGATTAACGCGCGATCTAACCATGCTGCTAAATTATTTGAAGGTATTATTTCATTGCCTTTACCTGGATAGGGTAAATACTGTATTGCTAAGTGATACAGCACCAAAACTACAACGACTAAAATTAACTGTGTTCGCCAATTTTTGATATGTAACGTTAATGTTGCTGCAATAAAATAGCTAGCAGCAATTAACCATAACACTGTGTATATTCGAACAGTATCTTCTTGAAATTTAAATAATGTGAAACTTAAGCCAATTAAAAATAGAATTATTGTTCTTTTGCAGATCTTAAGTTGCAGTTCTTTTTTAGATATACCTTTCGCTAAGCTTGGAATAATCGCAAAGGGAATTGATACTCCCGAGAGGAAAACAAACAAAGGAAAGATAAGATCATAAAAATTAAATCCTTCCCATTGTACATGTGTAAGCTGATTTTCTACCAAAGCTATAAAGGTGTCGGGTAGTTGTAGGACTCTCAATAGGGCAACAAAAAAAACGCCTCCCCCTATGATAAAAAACATGTCGAAGCCTCTCAAAGCATCAAGTGATGCAAGGCGTGCAGGTTTTGTGTTTACTTCTTTATCTTTTGGCATTGTCATACCCCCTTTGTGAATTATTAACTTCTTTTTATATAAAACCACATTTATCAATCTATCTATTACTCAAAATGTTTAACGTTTACTTTCCTTAGTATTTGGCTAATTGGGATTTATAACTAAGAGTGGAATAAGCTATTAAGTTAGCTTTTTTTTGTACGTTTACCTATCAGGAAAACCTGATTTAAATTAGTGAATCGCTTTCTGATGGAAAGAAAGCAAATGCTGAAGCAAATGCTGCCACCCATAATAACTTCAATTAATGATAGTACGATTATTATTGCCTCTCTGACTTCATCAAACATCCATTTATTACGAAAAGAGACTCTAGTTAGCCCTTATATCACTCACGCTTGCTAATACGACTAAGGCTTAGCTTAATTTAGATATAGCTATGCTTATTACTCCCTAAAGCAACTTTAAATTTATCGCTGATTAATAAAAGAATTATGCACTATTTAAACAGGCTTCAGCATTGGCTATTCCATGTGTACGTTTCAAGCCCACATGCTCACTAAACTCACATAAGTGTTCCGCCGTACCCACCGCACCTGTAAATATACCTTCAAAATCGCTAGTCAGCTTTATCCAGCTTTTATCGCTAATGTGCAGCCTAGCAAGGATATTTGCGGTTTTCATACTAATAGCACCGCGCTTGTCGTCACGAAGAATACGTCCGGTTTCATCAACCAGAGTTAAATAGTCTTTTAAACTAAAACGAATGCCTGACGTTTTTTGTTTGTTGTCATTACCCGTGAATGGCAGTAACATCGTAGGTTGTTCACCTTTTATGGCTGCCTTTATACGTAGTTGAATACTGGTATAACTAGACTCTTCTGGCGTTGGAGCAATAGCAGCGCGTACTGGATTTAAATCAACATACGCCATGCAGGAAAGCAATGCGCCTTCATCAAGCAAGGCTTGAGATTTAAAGCGCCCCTCCCAAAAGTGTCCAGTGCAGTTATCTTCGCGATTTGCTTGTCGCGCGATTGGTTCATTCAGTGAGCGCATAAACCAACTGATATCAATTAACCGCTTTCTATAAACGTCAGCCGTACTTTCAACCATAGCGAGTTGAAATTCATTAAGTGGTTGTTTATTTTGATACTTTCGCGTAAGTAACGTGCCCTTGAATAACTGATGCCACCGTTCAAGCACCTCGCTTGTTGACCAGTTTTTTTCTTGTTCACTATCAACATGTAATACGATATGTAAATGATTATGCATCACGGCATGCGCACAAATATCGATAGCAAATACTTGAGATAATTGAAAAATTCGTTTTTCAATCCAGATACGTCGGTGCTCAAAACTAACGCCCGACTCTTGGTCTACCCCACACAAAAACGCTTTTCGCACCGTGCGACTGCAAATATGATAATAGGGTGTTTCGAATAAACAGATTTGTTGTGAACGAGGCTTAGGCATAACAATCACCAGACTTAATCAAGGTAAATTAAGCCTAGTGTACTGATGAAAGTTTAACCACTTATTATGGGTGGCATAATAAGATTATACAAGTCAATAAACAGCCTCATCATATCATGTTGCTGCAAACCATTTTAATATATTGGCTCAATATAGTTATCAGTAAAAAGTATTCTACAATACGAGCAACTCTAAACTAAATCGATCACCAATGTATTGATTTAAAGCTGACCTCTAGCTTCCCTAACCGCTGATATTTTTACAGCATCGGAAAAGGGGCCTGCTATCTTTTCATCGCCAATACCTCTAGCAATATTTATCCCGCCAATTAATGTGCTTAGCAATGACCAAGCACGTGTTTCCTGATTTTGGCTGTTATTATCAGGCAAGCCCTTGGCGATTTGCCGCGTGATCCTCTGCATTTTTGAGCCATAAATTGCTTTTGTGGCGTCACTAAATCGGGTTACCTCACTCGTTAGGGCCGCCATAATACAGCCTGTTTCAAAGTCGGACCTATGTGGCAAGCCTAGGTAGTAATCTGCAAAAAACTCTATCCAACCATCACCATGATTCTGTTGATGCTTTGATAGGGTTTCGATAATGCTATCAAGGCCACGTTTCAATACGGCATTAAAAACTTCTTCTTTTGAGCCGAACTGAGAATAAATAGCACCAGAAGTAACTTCTGCCGATTTGGCTAATCCCTCGATTCCTATTCCAGCGTAGCCAAATTTGTTAAAGCACTTTGCTGAGGCGTCTAAAATACGCTCCCTCATTTCCTCTTTTGAAACACCTTTATGCCTCATCTAGTGATACCTCACTTAAAACTTAGTAGTGATCATTATATAAATATTGTGTGACTCTGTCATGTTTAGCTTTGGAAATCGGTTAGCAGGTCAAAATTTATGTATTAATAATAGTTGAAAACCCAGACCTAGTACCACTTTGCACCATACAGCATCACGATGGATTTATGGTTCCAAAGATTTTTTAAATTAACACTTTACAAAATAGCGATCACTATTTAGAATTAAATGGTGATCGCTACTTAACAAAAGAATTGATCACGATATAAATATTTTTTACCGTTATTTAGGAACATAAAATGAAAGTTAAACAAACAAGAAAGTTATTAAATCTTGTATCCGCTATTGCACTTTCTGTGATGGCGTTAAGTACCTATGCAAAACCTTTTTCATCAAACCAAACCGAAGGAAGCACTATGAAACCAAAAGCATTTATTTACACTGAACTTCAAATCAATATCGAATTTAACGATATCCCTTGGCAGCGTGTAAACGCAGATATTAAGAAGCAACCGGGCTTTCTTAATAAAACCTGGCTGCATGGTTATCAGGCTAAATCGGGAGGTGGACTGTATGCGTTCGACAGCATTGAAAACGCGCAAAAATTTGTAGCCGACTATTTTCCGAAAGAAGCAGCAGGCTTTGGCGTAGCGCAGACCACGCGAATTTTTGATGCCGAAGTGACTGAAGAAGCCAGCTTAGATATGAACTCAGTTCACTACGGTAAAACCATAGACCAAGAACCAGGTGCATTCGTTTACACAGAAGTGCAATTGCACGTGCTACCTTTTGATAATGCGCCATGGCGTGAACTAAACCCAGTTTTGAAACAACAACCCGGTTTGCTTTCAAAAACTTGGTTAAGCGGTCTTAATGGCACGCCGGGCGGTATATATGCATTCGACACAATCGAAAATGCACAACACTTTGCAATTAAATATTTCCCTACTGAAGCTAAAGCACTCAATGCGGCGTATACCACTCGCGTTTTTGATGCAAAAGCGTCTCGTGAGGCGAGCATAGCAATGGACTCACCTTTTTATCAGTAGTCTATCTAAAGAGCTAAGGCGGCATATTGCCGCCTTTATTATTGAATTAAAGGAGTAGGTAATGACCTTAGAAAGAGATACATATATTAAGCCGCATCGAATATTACACACAATGTTTCGTGTTAAGGAATTAGATCGGTCGATAAATTTCTACTGCCAGATTATCGGTATGACGGTGCTAAGAAAAGCTGATTACCCTGACGAAAAATTTTCCTTGGTGTTTCTAGGTTTTGGCAATGAATCACAGCACACAGTTTTGGAATTGACTTTCAACTGGGGTGAGCACGAATACCAACATGGTAATGCTTATGGTCACATTGCCTTGGCTGTGCAAGATATTTACCGCCAATGCAAAAATTTAGTTTCCCAAGGGGTAAACGTGGTTCGACAAGCTGGACCTATGAAAAGTGACCCAAATGAAATTATTGCCTTTATTGAAGATCCCGATGGGAATTTAATCGAGCTGATTGAAAAAGATTAGATGTATTACACATTCACCAAAGATATTAGAAGCATAAAAACTGCTGCACAACCGTTTATAATTAAGGAACATATTAATGATTCGTCCACCACTTCCCCCGTTCACTGAAGAATCTGCACGAGAAAAAGTTCGCCTTGCTGAAGATGGCTGGAATAGCCGTGACCCTGAAAAAGTGTCTCTAGCTTATTCAATCGACACTAAATGGCGTAATCGCAGCCATTTTGTATGTAATCGCGATGAAGCAAAAAGTTTTCTTACTTCAAAGTGGCATAAAGAAAACGAATACCGCCTTATAAAAGAACTCTTTGCATTTAACGATAATCGCATTGCTGTTCGATACGCTTATGAATGGTGTGATAACAAAGGTAATTGGTTCCGTTCATACGGTAATGAAAATTGGGTATTTGATAAAGAAGGGCTCATGAAGGCGCGTTATGCGAGCATAAATGATCTAGCTATTAATGAAAATGATAGAAAGTTTCTATGGCCACTAGGCCAACGTCCAGACGATCATCCAACGTTGTCTGATTTAGGCTTATAAATATTACATGAAATCTACCTCGTTTTTGTTGCTTTGAACTACATAGATCTACAGTAGTATAATCAGTAAGTGACCTTTCTACTCAGAAGAGTGTATGCCTTAAGTGCACTCCTATTAAAATTCAGTTTATGACAATTTTAGGCTCAAATTTAACGTTTATTGATGGAAGGTCAACGGCAGCAATAAGCTTGATGATCTTGCCCCATAAAAATGGACAGTTAATTTAGCACTTTTGTCTTTTTCTCGAAGTCTATTGGACTTTTGAAATTAAGATAACTGTGCAACCTCTTTTTATTATAGAAGCATTCGATGTAATCGA